>OIYS01000025.1_pt1 | contig 108617 bp, 87 predicted proteins | sample 1588271 | NCBI WGS metagenome assembly OIYS01 (sample SAMN03283286) | human gut metagenome | biome: human-associated habitat; material: feces | host: Homo sapiens | place: Peru | collected 2012 | reverse complement strand
ATAATTAATTCTATGTTTAAAATGATTAATTCTTGAATTTTATAATTAATTCTCGAATTTTATAATTAATCTTGATAAAATATAATTAATGTTGTATAATAAATTCAAGAGTTAAACAGGAGGGACATATTATGCAGAGCGAGGATTTAAAAAAATTGATATCCGATATAAGGCGTATGAAAACCGAAACGCAGACAATCGAGCTTAAATCGGCGGCGAAAGGGTGTCCCACGCGGTTGTTTGACACATTATCGTCGTTTTCGAATCAGGACGGCGGCGGTATTATAATATTCGGAATAGACGAGAGCGACAATTATTCAGTAAACGGCGTTTACGACGCGCAGGATTTACAGAAAAAAGTAAACCAGCAGTGCAAGCAGATGGAGCCTGTTGTCAGAGCCTTGTTTACCGTGTGTGAAGAGGACGGAAAAATTATCGTTTCCGCAGAAATTCCCGGCGTTGATATTTCCGAACGTCCCGTTTTTTACAGGGGCGTCGGCAGGGTAAAGGGTTCGTATGTCAGAGTCGGCGAATCCGACGAACCGATGAGCGAATACGAAATATACAGCTATGACGCGTTCAGAAAGAGAACACGCGACGATATCAGAACGGTTGAAAATGCGGATTTTAATATAATGATAAATAAAGACCGCCTTGACGATTATTTTAAAGCCGTAAAGGACGAGCGAAAAAATCTTTCTGAAAATGTGAGCGAAAAAGATATAATGGATTTAATGGGTATAACCGTAAAGGGCGTTCCCACGCTTGCGGGGCTGATGACTTTTTCTTTATACCCGCAGACGTACTTTCCCCGGCTGTGCATTACCGCGGTAGCTCTCCCCGGTACCGAACACGGAACAGTCGGCGGCGACGGTGAGCGTTTTATTGACAATAAAAGAATTACCGGAGCGATTCCCGATATGCTCGGCGAAGCTGTCGAATTTGTGAGAAAAAACAGCCGTACGAAAACGATAATAGATGAAAACGGACGCAGAATTGACCGACCCGAATATCCGATTAAAGCTGTGCGTGAAGCTATTCTCAACGCGCTCGTTCACAGGGATTACAGCATTTATACAGAAAACGTACCCGTTCGAATCGAAATGTACCGGGACAGGATGGAGATAACGAACAGCGGAGGTCTTTACGGTAAAATTACGATTGACGCGCTCGGAAAAGTCCGCCCGGAGACGAGAAATGCCGAGCTTGCAAATATGCTCGAGCTTTTGAAAATTACAGAGAACAGGTATTCGGGAATTCCGACAATGCGAAACGAGTTTTCGAAAGCGGGACTGCCCGCGCCGATTTTTTCCGTGCTTCACGGCGAATTTAAGGTTGTTATGAAAAACGGGCTGTATTTCGATTCTGCGAATATAAACGAATCGCTTATTGATTTTTGCTCGACTCCGAGAACGCGTACGGAGATTGTCGATTTTATCGGCAAATCAAAAAATCACGTTATGTCTCATATTTTAAAACCTCTTATCGACAGCGGAGATATAAGGATGCTGAATCCCGATAAGCCGAAAAGTCAGAATCAAAAATATATAAGAGGGGATTTATAATAAAAAAACGAACCTCGGAAAAGCTCCGGGGTTCTTTTGAATTAACGATTCAAATTAATTATATAATTAATTCTATGTTTAAAATGATTAATTCTTGAATTTTATAATTAATTCTCGGCTTAAAATGATTAATTCTCGAATTTTATAATTAATTCTTGAATTTTATGATTAATACTGTAATAAAAATAAAGAATCTTTTCGTCGGTATTACATTGTATTCATCAAATACGACAGTATAGACCTTCTGGTTACGATTCCGCTGAACGAGCCGAGGTCGTCGACAACGGGTACGAAATTTTGTTCAAGTGCCATATTAAAAAGCTTTTCTATATTCTCACTGAAATTTACCGCCTTGTATTTTTCAGATTTAATTATTTTCGTCACGGGGATATGTTCAAGCTCCTTTATAAGCGATACGTCCTCGAGCGACGCGCCCTCTTTTAATATAAGCCAGAGAAAATCGCCCTCGCTTACCGTTCCTACGTATTTCCCCTCGCGCGAGATAACCGGAATCGCCGTGTATCCGCAGTTTTTCATCTTTTCGAGCGCTTGACGAATGCTGAAATCGCTGTAAAGATAAGCTGTGTCCTGCTTGGGTTTAATAAAAAATGCGACGTTCATGTTTTTCCTCCGTTATTTGTAGTGCGTAATAATTATATTCACGGTTTATTAAATGAATGTGTAAATTATTGTTTTTCCTCTATCATTTTAATACATTATTTGTTATAATACAATTGTTTGACGGTAAATTCGTTATTGAAGAGGAAAAGAAAAAAGAAGCAAAGGCTTTTCACAAATGAAAAGGAAAACAATTTTATACTCGTTTAAGACATCCCTGCCCGTAACGGCGGGTTACATCGTTTTAGGTCCGGGCTTCGTCTCTCTTTTTTTCTATAATCTCCGGCATCGGTGTATACATGATAATGCTTCACATTATACCGGGTATCTGAATATTATATACTGATATATTAATTCGAAAGGAATGAGCTTCAGCTTTGGAAATATATCTTGACAACTCCGCGACGACAAAGGTCTGTCCCGAGGCGGTAAACGAAATGGTTGAAACGCTTACTCACTCGTGGGGCAACCCGTCGTCTCTTCATAAAAAAGGCGTTGAGGCTTCGCGCGTGCTCGAAAATGCGAGAGCAAGGATTGCGCGCGCTTTCTCATGCTCTCCGGACGAGGTTTACTTTACTTCGTCGGGAACCGCGGCTAACAACACCGCGATATTCGGCGCGGTCTATGCGAACAGGCGCAGGGGAAACAGAATAGTCACAACCTCGCTTGAGCATCCGAGCGTTAACGAGGCTATGAAAAGACTTGAGGAGCAGGGCTTCGAGGTAATAAGACTCCGCCCGGATAATTTCGGACGTTTTTCGTTAAACGATTTATATTCCGTTATAAATAAAAATACGATTCTCGTATCGATTATGATGGTGAATAACGAGCTTGGTACAATAAACCCGGTTCAGAATATCAAAACGGCGGTAATGCGAGCGGGCGCACCTGCGTTGATTCATGTCGACGCGGTACAGGCGTTCGGAAAAATTCACGTAAAGCCGTCGAAGATAGGAGCGGATTTAATCTCCGTCAGCAGTCATAAAATTCACGGTCCCAAGGGCGCGGGCGCGCTGTATATAAAAAAAGGCGTACGAATCAAGCCCTACGTCGTCGGCGGCGGACAGGAAAACGGCGTTTTCTCCGGCACCGAGGCGATGCCGAATATCGCAGGCTTCGGAGCGGCGGCTGCCGAGCTCGGCGACATAGACGCTTCATTTGAAAAGGTAAGGGGAGTCCGTGACCGATTTATCGAAAAGGTCACGAGAATTCCGGGCGTTTATATAAATTCGCCGGCGGATTCTCTCCCTTATATTATTAATATGTCCGTGACGGGGCTTCCGTCGCAGACTGTCGTAAATTCACTTTCCGAAAGGGGAATTTACATCTCGGCGGGCTCGGCATGCAAGCGAGGACACGATTCCGAGGTTTTAAAGGCGATAGGACTGCCCTCGGACAGGACGCATTCGGCAATCAGAATCAGCATGTCGCGCTTTACTACGGACGAGGAAATGAACGAAACCGTCGACGCAATCGCCGCCGCGGTTTCGAGAATAAGAAGATAAAGGATTTATAAATTATGAAGGAAGTAATTTTGTTAAAGGACGGAGAAATCGCGTTAAAGGGACTCAACCGTTCGACGTTCGAGGATATTCTCGTTAAAAACATCAAAAACAGGCTGAAAGAGGAGGTCGGAAGCTTCACTTTCACGAAAGCGCAGTCGACGATTACGATTGAACCCGATAATGAGAACGAGGATCTCGACGAGGCGGTCGAGGTTATAAAGCATGTTTTCGGCGTTGCGGCTCTTTCGAGAGCCGCCGCGTGCGATAAGGATATCGAGGTTATCAAGAAAACGGCGGTCGAATATTTAAGGGATGAGCTGTCGTTTGCTAAGACGTTCAAGGTCGCGGCGAAGCGTTCGGATAAGAAATTCCCGTTCAATTCGCCTCGAATCTGCGACGAGGTCGGCGGCGTTATTCTCGAAAATTACCCCGGAATAAAGGTCGACGTTCACAACCCCGAGGTTACGGTAACCGTCGAGGTCCGCGACAAGTACGCTTTCGTCAGAGGCAGTCAGATAAAGGGCGCGGGCGGTATGCCCACAGGCACGTCCGGCAGGGCGGCTATACTTATTTCCGGCGGTATCGACAGCCCCGTTGCGGCGTGGATGATGGCAAAGCGCGGAGTTTCCCTTACGGCAGTTCATTTTGCATCACCGCCTTATACGTCCGAGCGTGCGGAGATAAAGGTTCACGAGCTTCTTAAAAAGGTAGCGAAATACTGCGGACGAATCGACTTGTACACCGTTCATTTTACGGAAATACAGGAATCTATCCGCGACAAAGCCCCCGAGGATATGTTTACAATCGTAATGAGACGTCTTATGATGAAAATTTCGAATGAAATCGCGCGCAGGACAAAGTGTTCGGCTCTGATAACGGGCGAGAGCGTCGGTCAGGTCGCTTCGCAGACGATATACGCGCTTCAATGCACCGACGACGCCGCCGAAATCCCCGTTTTCCGTCCGTGCATAGGCATGGATAAGAGTGAGATTATAGACATATCGCGTAAAATCGACGCGTTCGATATTTCGATTCAGCCGTATGAGGACTGCTGTACCGTGTTTACGCCCAAGCACCCGAAAACAAGACCTACGGTAGAGTCGGCAAGAGAAGCCGAGGCAATGGCATACGACGGGGAAATGATGAAAAAGGCAGTCGAGACGGCAAAGCACGAAGTTATTTATTATAATAAGTGATCAGCGGTCGGTATAGTGTGTTATTTTGAAGCGTAAACAAAATATGTAGGGGAAGACATTGTCTTCCCGGGGTAAAGGCAGAGATTTTTTATTTTGATTTTGCCGACGGAAACCCGGGAATTTCATTTTGCTGACGCATTGTTATTAACAACATCGCAAGTCTCATAATAAATAAAAATACACGGCGGGATTGACAAAAGTCCGCCGTGCGTTTATAATTAAATTGCGGGGAGCCATCCGACAGACGGTTTACCCGGATGCTTAGTTAAAAATAACCGCGCAATTTGGGTGGGCGGTTATTTTTTTACCAAAATGTAAAGAACGATTAAATTAAACAGAACAAGAGTTATGTAAACAATCGCTTCCGCCATCGGTATCACCCCCTTAATCAAGAGGGCGAACGCCCTCTTTAAAGGGCAAACCGCCTACCGTTTATAGATAGCTCCGAGGTTTGCAAAAATATATTGCAAACGATGTTATTTTAGCATAAAATGTATTATTTGTAAAGATAAATATAAACAGTTTTGTTTTCCGAGGTGAAAAATATGTCAAAACCGTACGGTCTGGTTCTCTCCGGCGGAGGGGCTAAGGGCGCGTATCAGATGGGCGCATGGCAGGCAATGCGCGAACTCAGAATTAAATTCTCGTCCGTCGCGGGCGTATCGATAGGAGCAATAAACGGCGCGCTTATCGTTTCGAATAATTATAAGGACGCGATAAAGCTGTGGAACAGCGTGACGCTTGACAAGGGAGTCAAAATCGACGGCGAATTAAAAGACCCCGACAATCTTTTCAGCTCAAAGAATTACGGCGTTCTTATAAAGGAAATATTCAAAAACAGGGGAATTGACGCGTCGCCTTCCCGCGAATTTTTAAGCGGCTGCATAGACGAGCAGAGGGTGCGCGAGAGCGGTATTCCGCTGGGCTTTGTCACATATTCGCTCTCGTCTCTTTCACCGACCGAGATGTTTATTGACGATATCCCCGAGGGACAGCTTATAGACTACCTGCTCGCCTCCGCGAAGTACCCAGGAGTCAGCAAAATAGGCCCCGACGATCAGTGGTTTATCGACGGCGGAATTTACGACAACACGCCGGTAAGCCTTTTGCGCAGGCGCGGAATAAACAGACTTATCGTTATTGACATTTCATCAATGAAGGGCATGGCGCACAACGACGATTTTTCATGTGCGGAGATCGTTTACATCCGTCCGTATAATCCTGAAGAACTGGGAGCTTCATTTGATTTTTCCGACGAAATGATAAAGAAACGTCTGACAATGGGATACTTAGACGCGAAAAAAGCGTTCGGCAGATTGCAGGGAGGAATATATTATTTCTCCCCGATGACGTTTCGGGGGATTATCTCCCGTTACGGCGTCGACGCGTGCGAGCAGCTCGAAAAGCTCGGGTACGAAATAGGGCTTGACAGACTTAGAATTTATAAGGAAAAAGAATTTCTGACCTCTCTTAAATTAAAATACATGGAGTATGAACTCGAAAAATCGAAGGAAGAGGCGCAGAATAATTTTTTAGAAAATATCGTAAAGAAATTTACGAAGGACAAGAACGATTATCCGCTTGCGTCGGCGGTACTGGACGATATAATTGTTTAAATTTAAGGAGTAATATATGGCGGTTTTAACGTATAAGGGCGATAAATTTTATCTTGACAACGAGGAGTACACGATAATCTCCGGCTCGATGCATTATTTCAGAATTCCGAGAGAATACTGGCACGACAGACTTTTAAAATTAAAGCAGTGCGGATTTAACACTGTCGAAACGTATACGTGCTGGAATCTTCACGAAAAGGAAGAGGGCGTTTTTGATTTTAAGGGAATGCTCGATATCGGCACGTATATCGACGAGGCGAAAGAACTCGGGCTTAACGTCATTCTCCGCCCCGGTCCGTACATCTGCGCCGAGTGGGAGATGGGCGGTCTGCCCGCATGGCTTTTGAATTACAGGGAAATGAGCGTCAGATGCCTTGACGAGACTTTTTTATCAAAGGTTGAGAATTATTACCGTGAGCTTCTCTCTATTGTCGTTCCCCGTCTTTCGACAAACGGCGGAAATGTTATCATGCTTCAGATAGAGAACGAGTACGGAAGCTACGGCGACGACCATGAATATATGCGCCGTATTGCCGAAATTTATAAAAAGAACGGCGTCGACTGTCTGCTGTTCACCTCCGACGGAGCGTGCGATTCAATGCTTCAGGGCGGAACTCTGCCGGAATATCTCTGTACCGCGAATTTCGGCTCTCGACCGGAAGAAAATTTCAAAAAGCTTGAAGAATTCAGACCCGGACAGCCCAAAATGTGTACGGAATACTGGTGCGGATGGTTTGACCACTGGTACGAGGAGCATCATGTCAGAGAGGCTGAGGAGCTTGCCCGGCTTTTTAAGGACATGCTCGACTCGGGCGCGTCGCTTAACTTCTATATGTTCCACGGCGGAACGAATTTCGGCTTCATGAACGGCGCGAATTACTACGACAAATACGAACCGACCGTCACGAGCTACGATTATAACGCGCTGTTGTCCGAAGCCGGCGACCTCACACCCGCTTATTATGAAGTCAGAAAAATGATAGAGGAAAAGTACGGCGAGCTTCCCCCTCTCACGGTTAAGAATTCGGAGAAAAAAGCGTACGGAAAAGTAAAGCTTACCGAGAAAATTTCGATTTTCGACGCGTTAAAATACATTTCGAAGCCCGTCGCCGTTCCCGCTCCCGAATTCACGGAGGACATAGGTCAGTACTACGGCTACACGCTTTATTCGACGGAAATTGACGGACCGAGAGATGAAAATACATTGAATTTCGACGCGGTTCACGACAGAGCGGTCGTTCTTTTAAATCAAAAATACGCGGGATATTACGAACGTACGAGACATTGCGACGATATAAAATTCGCAGTAAAAAAAGGCGAAAAATTAAAGCTCGACATACTCTGCGAGAATATGGGCAGGGTGAATTACGGACCCAAAATCCTCGACAGAAAGGGCATAAAGGGCGTTCGCATGGGACTTCAGAATCACTTCGGATGGAACATGTATCCGCTGACGATGGATAACCTCGATAATCTCGAATTCAGCGTAAAAAACGACGGCGAATCGTCCGTTCCGACGTTTTTCAGGGGAGTAATGAACATAGAAAACGAGCCGTGCGATACATTTGTAAAGCTTGACGGCTTTACAAAGGGCATTGTGATTGTCAACGGCTTTAACCTCGGCAGATATTACAATCCCGCAGGACCTCAGAAAACTCTGTATGTCCCCGCCCCCGTCCTGAAAAATGGCGAAAACGAGATCATAGTTTTCGAATCGGACAAAACAACGGCGGACTCCGTCGAATTCTGCGATAAACCGATACTGGGATAATTAAGCGATACAAAAAAAGTCCCGTTCTGCGAGTGTTGACAAAACGGGGCTTTACGGATATAATGTAAATACAAGGAGTTACCGGACAGACGGTTTGCCCTTTATGGATTATTAAAAAATAACCGCCGCGATTTGGACATGCGGGCGGTTATTTTTTATTTTAACACACTGTCGGATATTGTAAACATTATTTAATTTATAAAAAATGCAAAAAAAGAGGATTTTTATGTTCACCATACTCGCCGTAATTTACATCGTTTTCATCTCTCTCGGGCTGCCCGATTCCGTATTCGGCGTCGCGTGGCCTGTTCTGCACAACGACCTCGGCATAGCCGAAAGCTTTGCCTCCGTTTACAGCATTATCGTCGGGCTGTGTACCGGCGGGGCAGGCTTTCTTGCCGGCGTTCTGATTCGCAGATTCTCGACCCCGAGAGTTACGTTTGTATCGATTCTCATTACGTCCGCGGGACTTTTCGGAATGAGCTTTGCAAAAAATATTTGGATGATGATAATATTTGCAATCATTCTGGGTTACGGCGCGGGCGCGATCGACACGGGACTCAACAACTATGTCGCGCTTCATTATAAGGCTCGTCACATGAGCTGGCTTCACTGCTTCTGGGGAATCGGCGTTACGTTAAGCCCGATAATCATGTCCGCGTTTTTGAAAAATTCGGGCGACTGGCGCGTCGGCTACCGCGTTATCGCAGGAATTCAGCTGTGTATCGCTCTTATCGTTCTCGTATTTTTAAAAAAATGGATAAAAATCGACGCACCGAACGGGAAAGAGAAATCGAAAAATCAAAAAGGCTCTCTTAAAAAAATTTTTTCTGAAAAAGGCATACTGCTTTCGATTCTCTCCATAGGCTTTTACTGCAGTATGGAATTTATTATAGGCACATGGGGCGCCACATATTTTGTCAACGTATTTTCGTTCCCGCCCGACAGAGCCTCGCTTTGGGTCTCGCTCTACTACGGCGGAATCATGCTCGGCAGGTTCATTTCGGGCTTTATCGCCGACAAATTAAAGGACGATTACATGATTCTCGGCGGTCTGGGACTGTCGTTTATAGGCTCCGTTCTGCTCGCCGTTCCCTCGGGAGCCGTCGCCGCCGCCGGTCTGCTCATTGTCGGCACGGGCTTCGGCCCCGTATTCCCGAGTATTCTCCACTCGATTCCGACGCGATTCGGCAGTGAATTTTCCTCGGACATCACGGGCTTTCACATGGGAGGGGCGTACGCCCTCGGCTTTATTTCGCAGTTCGTTTTCGGATTCGTCGGGACAAAAACGACGTTCTCGTTTATGCCGTTTCTGTTAATGGCTTTTGCATTGATGTCCGCATTCTCGACAGTCACCGCATCGAAGAAGTCGAAGCTGAATGTTACAAACCTGTAAACTCTTTTAATACTGTTTCAATTATTACGCATTAAAGTATTTGTACAGTAATTTTATAACAATAATCTTGAAAATTTATAATAAATACTGTAAAATAATAAGTTGAAGAGGTGGAGCATATGGTAAGTTCCGAATATAAAAAAGTAACCGAATACCTTTCCCGCATGGGCAGGGGTGATTTGACCGCGTTCGGGGACATATATACGATGTATGAAAAGAGGGTTTATTTCCTCTGCTGTAAAATCACGGGCAAGAAGCGCGAGAGCGAGGATCTGACCCGCGAAACATTTATATACGTTTATAATAATATAGGATCTATAAGCAATCCGACCGTTTTCGACAAGTGGCTTTATGTCGCCGCTTCGAACAGGTGTAAGATATTTTTGAAGAGAGCCGATCCCGAAAAATATTCTTCGTATGAGGATTCGGACGAAATCCCGTCGCAGAATATAGAGGCTCTGCTTAACCTTGACGCGGAGACAGCGGCTAAAGAGGTCAATTCGTTCAGAGTTACCGTTGACAAAATGAAAGCGACGGACAGAATGATTGTCGCTATGCCCGATAAGGTGCGTCTTGCGTTCATGCACTACTATTTCAGCGGACTTTCGTTCGAGGAGATAGCACAGGTCGAGGGCATCACCGTGAACGCCGTCAAGAACAGACTTCTTGAAGCGAGAGCGAGACTGTCCGAACAGGCGGAGGCTTTAAGCGCGCAGGGACTTAATCTTGAGGGGCTTGTACCCGCCATGACTTATATGCTCGAAACCATGTCGTCGAGCGTTATCGTTCCGAGGGAGATTTCCCTCGCCGTCTCCGCGCAGTCGGGAATCACGTGCATTTCGGGCGAGAGCGAGGCTGTTATAAACGACCCGTTTATTTCGAGAAATCCCGCAAACAATCCCGCCGCGCAGTCTCCTTATCAGCAGAACGTTAATTTTAACAATGTAAATAATAATCCTCCCGCTCCCGCAGAAGACGAGGACGACGGCTATGACGACGGCGATGACGACGAGCTTCAGAGCGTTCACCGCCCCGAAAAAATGTCGCCGACCGTTAAAATATTAATAGGTATAATATGCGTTCTTGTAGTCGCGATAGGCGTTATCGCAGTTGTTATATTCACGGGTCATAAGAAGGAAGACACGACGAAGCCCGACTCCGCAGTTACGACAGCCGCCGAAACTACAACGAAGAAAAAAGAGACTACGACAAAGGAAAAGGAGACTACGACCGTCGCAGAGACTACGACAAAAGCTCCCGAAACCACGACGAAGGCTCCCGAAACCACGACAAAGGCGCCCGAGACTACAACGCAGGTCTCCATCCGCGTAACGGAGAATAAGCCTCCCGTGAACCCCGACCCGGGCGAGAATAACGGCGGGGACAACGAACCCGAAAATCCGCCCGCCGAAAACCCGAACGGAAATAACGGCGATAACAACGGCGCGGGCTGATATATTTAAAAGGAGGACAGGCAATGACTCTTTCGGCTCTTAAAAGCGGAACCGACGTAAGGGGTACGGCGGTCGGTGAAAACGCTGATCTTACGATTGAAGCCGTATCGAAAATCACCTCCGCGTTTGTCGGCTTCACATCTGAAAAACTCGGCAAATCCCCCGAAAACATGACGGTAAGCGTAGGTCACGACCCGCGTATTTCGTCCGAGAGCATTAAGAACGAGGTTATAAAGGTTCTGCTCTCGCACGGCGTACACGTTCTCGACTGCTCGCTTTCGTCGACTCCCGCAATGTTCATGACGACCGTTAAGCTTTCGTGCGACGCGGCTGTTCAGATAACGGCGAGTCATCACCCTTATGATAAAAACGGACTTAAATTTTTCACCCGCGAGGGCGGTTTCGAGTCCGAAGATATTGTTGATATATTAAATACTGCGGAGAATATTCCGGTATTCGGGGATAAAAAAGGCATACTCGAAAAAGTTGATTTTATGTCGGAGTACAGTGAAATTCTCTGCGATATGATTAAAAACGGGGTAAACGCTCCCGATTTTGAGCATCCGTTAAGGGGCTTTAAAATTGCTGTCGACGCGGGCAACGGAGCAGGCGGTTTTTATGCATATAAGGTGTTAAAGCCTTTGGGCGCGGACGTTTCGGGCAGCAGATATCTCGCCCCCGACGGCATGTTCCCGAATCATATTCCCAATCCCGAAAATAAAAAGGCTATGGATTCGATTTCCGAAGCCGTTACCGAGTCAAAGTCGGACCTCGGCGTTATATTCGACACCGACGTTGACCGCGCGGCGTGCGTGGATTCGGACGGCAGGGAGATCAACAGAAACAGGCTTATCGCGCTTTCGAGCGTTATCGCGCTTGAAAACAATCCAGGCGGTACGATAGTTACAGACTCCGTAACGAGCGACGGGTTAAAGGAATTTATAGAGAAAACGCTCGGCGGAGTTCATCACCGCTTTAAGCGCGGATATAAAAACGTTATAAACGAGGCGATCCGCCTTAACAACGAGGGTATAAACTGCCCGCTCGCAATCGAAACCTCGGGTCACGCCGCTTTAAGGGAAAATTATTTCCTCGACGACGGCGCGTATCTTATTACGAAGATTATAATTCTGACAGCGAGACTTCGAAACGAGGGGAAGACTCTCAACAGTCTTATTTCCTCTCTTAACGAGCCTATGGAAGAGGCGGAGTACAGGTTTAAAATACTCGACCCCGACTTTAAAGCCTACGGAAACAATGTTATCGATTCTCTTTTCGAATACGCGAAGTCCCGTGAGGGCTGGCGAGTTGCCGACGATAACAGAGAGGGTATAAGAATCTCGCTTGACAAAGAGCACGGAGACGGCTGGATGCTTTTGAGATTAAGCGTTCACGACCCGATTCTGCCGTTTAATATCGAGAGCGATTCAATAGGCGGAGCCGATAAAATATTAAACGAATTCAAACCGTTTATCTCGCGTTTTGATAAGCTCGATACAGGGTCAATTGAATAACAATTCCGAATGCGGATTTAAAAAATATTTTTTTCGGAGGAAAAATTTATGGCAGACAACATTCTTGACCGTTTCAAGGAAAATACCGAAGAGACGGTTGTTGAGGACAACGGCAAAAAAATAAAGGTCGGCATTATCGGCACGGGCTGGATTGCGGAGGCTCACGTTCTTAACTATCTTAAGTGTCCCGACGTTGAAATCGTTGCGGCGGCTGATCTTATCGACGGCAAAGCGGAGAAATTCTGCAAGGCAAACGGCATTGAGGGCGTTCGTCTCTACCCCGATCACAAGTCGATGATTGACAATGAGGAGCTTGACGCGGTCAGCGTTTGTACTTACAACAGAACGCACGCGCAGTGCTCGATTTACGCTCTCGAACACGGCGTAAACGTTCTTCTCGAGAAGCCCATGTGCGTAACTCTCGACGAGGCTGTCGCTATCTGCAAAGCGGAGAAAAAGAGCGGAAAGATTCTCTCGATCGGGTTCCAGCCCAGATTTGACGAGAATATGAAGATGCTCAAAAAGGTCGTTGAGACAGGCGAGCTCGGCGATATTTACTATATTCAGACAGGCGGCGGCAGACGACGCGGAATTCCGACGCCATACGGCACCTCGTTCATCGAGGACGAGACTGCGGGACTCGGCGCGCTTGCGGATATCGGATGCTATTCGCTCGACATGGTTCTTAACGCCGTAGGCTATCCCAAGCCGCTGACCGTTTCGGGCTATACCTCCGACTTCTTCGGCAAGGATCCCGTAACGTATCCGAATCATCCCGAGTATGCAGAGAAGTTCGGAGTCGACGACTTCGCGGCGGCATTCATACGTCTTGAGGGCGGAATCGTTCTTGACTTCCGTATCGCGTGGGCAATGAATCTCGACACCCCGGGCGACACGATTATTCTCGGAAAGAAAGCGGGACTCCGCATCCCCTCGACAGAGTGCTGGAACGGCAGTATCGGCGGACCGCTTAAGATTTACAGAACCATCGCCGGCAGCGACGTTGAGACCGAAATCCCCGAGAGAGATAACGGCGAGGACAATTTCTACAAAAAGATAAGACTTTTCGTAGACGCTGTCAAGTACGGCAGACCCGCACCCGTTCCGTCGTCGCAGATTCTCTACAACCAGGCGATTATCGACGGTATCGCAAGAAGCGCAAAGCTCGGCAGAGAGGTAGAAATCAACATCCCCGAGATATGATAACGGGGTAAAACACAGCGAATATACAGCCGCGGACGGGATCTATACTCCCGCCCGCGGTGTTTAATAAAAAAGCCCGATTTGCAGGTGTTGACAAATCGGGAATACGAATATATAATATAAGTACAGGGAGCCGTCAGACAGACGGTTTACCTCATGTGATTAAAAATAACCGCCGTGGGTAAAGAGGGCGGTTATTTTTTTACCAAAATGCAAAGGACAACAAGAATAAACAAAACGATTGTTATGTAAACAATTGCTTCCGTCATCGGCAACACCCCCTTTTGTAAAGAGGGCAAATCCCTCTTTTATAAAGAGGATAAACCGCCTACCGTATATAGATGACTCCCGGTTTACGGTTGTTTCCGCAAACCTTTTACATATTAGCATAACAGACAGTATTTGTAAAGAACCGGTATGTTTTTTTCGGACGGGATGTTTTAATCACCGCCCGCATTTTTATTTTTATGTTGCCGAATATATATTTTTATTATAAAATACATCATAGGATGTGATGATATGGATATTGAAATTATCGGCGGAAAATTCGCCGTGTGCAAGGTTTCGGATTTTTCGCCTGTCGATTTAGACGAGCCTTTTGTTTTTGTTTCAAAGACCGACCGTGAAAATTCGCTCGTCTGCCCGATTGAGAAAATTCCCGCGAACGCGGTCAGTGTTGAAAAGACATGGCGGGCATTCAGAATTGCGGGTGCGCTCGATTTTTCGCTTATCGGGATACTGTCGGCGGTTTCGTCGGTTCTTGCCGGGAATAATATCGGCATTTTCGCCGTATCGACGTACGACACGGATTATATTTTTACGAAAGAAGAAAATTTTGATTCCGCGCTTAAAGCGCTTAAAAACGCGGGATGTAAAATAATCGGACGGGAGAATGATACGATATGATACGCTTTAATAACAACTACAGCCAATTTCATCTTGCTGACGTATTGTTATCATTTATCTTCCCCTACTACTTTGTAACACCTAAAACTTTACAAGCATTACGGCGTATGACAGTGTTTTACTGCATCCTCAAACTTGACAGGCGACAGCCTGCCTGTGTTCTCGTTCCTTTTTAAACACAGCCATACTTGTAATCAGATGTAAACTTTTAGGTGTTACAGAGTACTATAAAAAATGTCTGTGTTTAAGAACGCCGAATCGGTGCGTTAATAATAATTTTAAATAAATATACTAAAAAGGCTCCCCATTCGGGGAGCCTCCAAACTGTCGATAAAGCACCTGAACCACGCTGAAAAAATAGAATTATATTTTATTTATAGCCAAAAAAATATTTCTGTCGATAATTTGCAAACGTAATTTTATTCTTATTAAAAAGCCCCGAAAACATCAGGTTTCGGGGCTTTTGCGTTTTTCGTTTTTTTCGCAGAGTTTATCACTGTATGAAATCAGTATACTGTATTTTTTACCCAAATGCAAGCGTTTTTATATTAAAATTCTTTTAAATTTCAGATTGTTAAGTTAATTTTCATAAAAGGAATTTATATTCCATTGCAAAAAAATGTAAATTATTCTCAAACGCCGTCGTTTCCACCGTCAGTAATCATATACATATTTATATAAGGAGGATTTTTTATGTCAAAAAAAGGCGAAAACATTTACAAAAGAAAGGACGGCAGATGGGAGGCGAGATATATAAAAGGGCGCGACCCCGACGGCTCGGCGCGATACGGCTACTGCTACGCAAAAACATACCGCGATGTTAAAAATAAATTGATATCGGCAAAAATTAACGCCGTGACTTCTTCTGACGAAAATATTTTAAGCCGTACGCTGTCGTCCGTATGTGCCGAATATCTGACCGTAAAGGGAACCGGCGTTAAATATTCAACGTCCGTCAAGTACCGTTCGATTGTCAGAAACCATATCGCGCCCGCGCTCGGCGGGTTTAAAATGCGCGAGCTTACCCCGCTTGTCATAGGGGGTTTTGCCTGTTTTCTTACGAACGAAAAAAATCTGTCGGGGAAAACATCGTCTGACATTCTTACACTTTTAAAATCCGTTTTAAAGTATGCCTCGGAGCGCGATCCTTCTTTTCGTCCCGTTAAGATCAATTATCCGAAATGCGAAAGGAGAGAAATGCGTGTTTTGTCCCGCGAGGAGCAGACTTTTTTTATAAATTATCTTATGAACAACCCCGATTTATATAAATTCGGCGTGCTTCTGGCAATGTCGACGGGACTTAGAATAGGCGAGCTGTGCGCGCTCAAATGGGGCGACGTTTCGCTTACTTCAAAATGCGTCAGAGTCTCCTCGTCAATGCAAAGAATCTCCTCCCCGGACGGCGGACGGAAAACGAGAGTGGAAATAACGAACCCCAAGACGGAGAATTCATACAGAATAATTCCGCTGACTGACTTCGCGTTAAGCCTGTGCATGCAAAATGCGGTAAACGACCCGTCTGCGTTCGTGCTGTCGGGGCGGAGTGATAAATTCGTAGAGCCGAGAACGCTTCAGTACAGGTTTTCAAAATATGTACTCGACTGCGGACTCGACGGCGTGCATTTTCATTCGCTTCGCCATACGTTTGCAACGCGGTGCGCCGAGGCGGGATTCGACATAAAATCACTAAGCGAAATCCTCGGTCACGCAAACGTAAAAATAACGCTCGAACGCTACGTTCATTCGTCCGAAGAATTAAAACGCACGAATATGGACAAGCTCTCGCTTCTTCCGTTTGCAATGTAAACGCCGTCGTTTCTGCCGTCTGAAAATAAAGAAAACAACGTAAAATCAAGGATTTGCGGAGAATTTTCATACAGTGATAAACTCTGCGAAAAATTGGTTTTCAGAATGTGAGGTATAACGGCATGAAAAGATTGCTTTCCGTTATTTCAGCCGTCGTTTTGCTTTTGTCTGCGGTCGTTTTTGCCGAAGCGGAAAACGCCGAGGTGAATGATGAAACGTATTATTCTAAAATGCTCGAACGAGCCGAAGCTGTCGTAAATTACGAATGGACTCCGAGTCAAAGAATTTACACATGGAATGAAAACGAGTACAACGGAAAATTGTATTTCGAGGCGGGCGAAACCGTAAGGGGCGTTCCGTATACGCTGTTTTCGTGGGAGCTCGGGTTCGACGGGCTTCTGTCGCTTGAACAGTATAAGGAAAAAGCCCCGTTAAACTATTCTGCAAGCGCGTACTGCACGTCAGTGCCTGCCGACCGCGTAGGCCCCGCGTACGGAACATGCTGTGCGACATTCGTAAGCGAGGTTTTCTCGGGCAATTTTATGAACGGGTTAAATCCTCTGTACGACGGAGTCGGCGGAATAGAGAGAAGCGAATTCTCGACGTGTTATAAGAATGTAAAGGGCTCCTCTCTTCAGCCGGGCGACGCGCTCAGCAACGAGGCGGGTACGCATATCGTATGGGTCGCGGAGGTTACGGACGAATACGTAAAGTTATACGAAGCGACTCCGCCGGTATCGACGGTGACGATTCTCGATCGTAATTCCCATATGGATTCGAGCGGATATCTCGTCTACGGCGGTAAGCGTTACAGCATTGTTTCAAAGAGCAATCAGATAGTAAGGGACGACCTCGCCGTCGGATTTTCGATAGACACGTCCGTTCCCCAGCCTGTAAAGGCTTACTCTCTTTCATCAGACAAAACGCCCGTTTACGACTCCGTGGACGGAAATGTCAAGACAAATAAAATCTATTCGACCGACGAATGTTTTATCGACGCGGTTTTCGACAACGGCTGGTGTCATGTAAACTATCCGCTCGACGCGGGCGGACTCGACAGCGGATACGTTAAAACGTCTGTGTTTTTTTCCTCGGGTTCCGAAACGAAAACCGTCACTCCCAAGCGAAGCGTCGGCGTTTATTCGCGTTCGGATCTGTTCGAAAACGTCGGATATTCCCCTGCGTTAAAAGAATGTGAATGTACGGGAGAGACGGATTCCGCCTATCAGATAATATATCCCTTATCCACGGGAGGGTACAGACTCGGCTGGGTGTCCAAGGACGAGCTTTCAAAGGAAATTGAGTATCACCCGATTAACTCAATGTGTCCGTTTAAATCATATCCGATAACTTCTGATAAATTCGTGTGCTATAACGCCGACCTCGTCACGAGTCCCGGCAAGATATACACGACCGACTACTGCACGATTGAGGAAATTTATTCCGACGGTTGGTGCAGAGTTTCCTGTCCGTGGAGCGACGGCACGACAAAGACTGTTTATACCGATATTTCGAATTTCGTTTCCGACCCCGACGGCGAATTGCAAACGTACAATTCGGACAAATATATCAATCTTTATAAGTATTCGTCGCTTACAGAGCAGTTTTTGAGAATTTATCCGGGCGACAAGTGCAAAGTCGTTTATTCGTCGGACGCTGCCGTACAGATTTTTATGCCGATGAGCGGTAAGGATTATAATGTTCTCGGCTGGGCTTCGGCGAATGATATTGAGCTTGACACCCCTAATATAACTTACGGCGACGTTACGGGCGACGGCGTTGTCAACGGCAAGGATGTCGTAAGACTTCGCAAATATCTTCTTACATACGATGAGACGACAGGCGTTTCCGATACTGAAATTTTCCCCGGCGCGGACGTTAACGGCGACGGCGCTGTTAACGGCAAGGATCTCGTAAGGCTTCGCAAGTATCTTCTTTATTTCGACGAGTCGACGGGACTTTCGAGCATTACGCTCGGTCCCGGCTGATATTATAAATAATATTGTTAAATATAAATAACATTATTAATCGGAGGTATGATTATGAAGAAAAACGTTTTGTCATTCGCTCTAGCTCTGCTTCTTTTACTTACGGCATTTCCCGTATGTAAAATCGAGTCGACGGCTGCGAGCGACAATCTGATGTGGCCGTGCGAGAGCGCGTACTACGTCACATGCATGTACTACTACAAATCAGGCTCGAAGCACTCCACCCGTTACGGCTATACAAAAGGTATGGATATCGCGGGCGGAGGAAACATTGTCGCCGCCGACGCGGGTACCGTAACGGAAGCGACGTATCAGTCGGGCGGATTCGGCAATTACGTTGTCATTAAGCACGCGAGCGGTTACAGAACTCTTTACGGACACATGAGCTCGTACAGCGTAAAAGTCGGACAGAGCGTAAGCAAGGGGCAGAAGATAGGCGTTATGGGTTCTACCGGAAATTCGAGCGGAACGCATCTTCACTTCGAATACGAGGGAGCCGACCCGTGGAAAACGTTCTTTATTTCGACCTCGTGGAGCAAGGTCAAGTTCGAGCAGAACGTACGCTCGAACAACAACACCTATAACTCTGACAAGTCGATAGTCAACACGATCGATAATTACTATTATTACAGCAACGGATATTATTACAGCAACGGAAAGAACCCCGGCGGAAGCACTCCCACAGAAACGCTGACGGTCGATTCTCGTTATCCTACGCCGTTTAAGTGCAGAATAATTTCGACGACAAAGGTTCAGTGCTACAACAACGCGTCGAAAACCACGTCGCCCGGATATATTTATCCCGACGACGACTGCGTTATTACGAATATTTACACAAACGGCATGCTTGAATGTAAATGCCCGTGGAGCGACGGCACAACCAAGACGGTTTATATAGACAAGACCGCGTTTATAAATTCGTCCTCGACTCCCTCGTCAAAGAGCGCGCCCCAGTATTCGACCACATATCTGCGCTCGGACGGCGCAACGTCGATAGGCTGGATAGACCCGGGTGACAGCATTACGATTGTCGGAACAAAGGGGTCATATACTCAGATAATTTACCCCGCCGATCAAGGTAAGAGGTGCGGATGGGTTCCCACGAGCGCGCTTTCGACTCCCGATAAGATCGACTATCCCACGCCGTTCTACTGCCGTATAATCGCAACGCAGAAGGTAAAGTGCTATAACGACGTCGGATATACGACATCTCCCGGTAATATCTATCCCGAGGATGACTGTACGATAACCGCACTTTATTCAAACGGCAAGGTTCAGTGTCTCTGCCCGTGGAGCGACGGCACGACAAAGACCGTTTATATCGACAGCTCCGCGTTCTTCGTCTCGACACCGACACCCGTTAAGATGAAAGCTCCCAAGAAAGCGAATACTTATTTGAGAACGTCGTCAACCTCCGAGGCGTGGGGATGGATAGATCCCGGCGATACGATATATAAGCTCGGAAAAAGCGACAGCATGACGCAGATTCTCTATCCCACCGACAGCGGAAAATACAGATGCGGATGGGTCTACACTTCCGACCTTGTGCAGACATATACCGTTTCATACAATGCGAACGGAGGTTCTTCGGCTCCCGCTTCGCAGACGAAAACCTATGACGTTAAGCTTACGTTAAGCTCCTCGGTTCCTACGAGAACGGGTTATACGTTCGTCGGATGGGCGACAAGCTCTTCTGCTTCGAGCGCTCAGTACTATGCGGGCGGAGCATACACCGCGAACGCGAACGTTACGCTTTACGCTGTATGGAAAGGGAATCAGTACAATATTTCCTATAATGCAAACGGCGGAACAGGCGCGCCGACACCACAGACGAAGACCCACGGTACTGCTCTTACGTTAAGTTCGACCGTTCCGACGAGAGAGGGGTATAATTTCCTCGGCTGGGCAGCAAGCTCGACCGCTTCGTCGGCGCAGTATAAGGCAGGCGCGAGCTACACCGCAAATTCGAGCACAACTCTCTACGCCGTATGGGAAATCAAAACATATTCCGTCACTTATAACGCAAACGGCGGAACAGGCGCACCCGCTTCGCAGGTTAAAATGTATGACGCGCCCCTGACTTTAAGCTCATCTGTTCCCTCAAAAGACGGTTACACCTTCGCGGGCTGGAGTACGAATAAGGACGCAGGCGAAGCAGAATATACTGCGGGCGATATCTATTACGGAAACTCGGCTGTCGTTTTATACGCAGTATGGAATGAAATTTACGTAAAATCCATATCCGTAGCCTCGCTGCCCGATAAAACGGAGTATAAAACCGGCGAGACATTTGATCCTTCGGGACTTAAAATCACCGCGCAGATGTCCGACGGTTCGGAGTCAGCGGTCGCGGGCGGATATACCATTTCGGTCGACGGGGGCAAGACATTCTCCTCCGCGGGCGAAAAGACCGTAACCGTAACCTACAACGGCGTAACGGCGCAGTTTGCCGTAACCGTAACCGAGGACGTACCTGACATCCCCGAAACCTCCGCGTCGCTCTCGGTTTCAAACAAGAGCGTACGCGCGGGAGACGAATTTACTCTTGACGTAAATATTACGGACAACCCCGGATTCTGTTATCTTAAATTGAGACTTTCGTACGATAAGAATAAATTCGAGCTTATATCTGCCGACAACGGCGAGGTGTTCCCTGGTTCTTTCTCATTTTCTTCCGACGCAATTCTTTTTGACTCGGATAAAAATGCGGATTCCGACGGTAAGCTCGTCACTCTTAAATTCAAGTCAAAGGACGATATCGACGAGGGCGAGTATATTATAAGCGTTAATTTCGTCGAAAGCTATAACTTTGACGAGGAAAATCTGACGTTTGCCTCCTGCTCCTCGTCCATTACGGTCTCGGGCGTAATTTACGGCGACGTTACCGGCGACGGAGTCATCAACGGCAAGGATCTTGTCAGACTCCGCAAATACCTGCTCACTCTCGACGAAACGACGGGCAAGGCGGACGTTGAAATATCCCTCGGAGCCGATACCACGGGCGACGGAGTCATCAACGGCAAGGATCTCGTCAGACTTCGTAAATACCTCCTCAATTACGACGAATCGACCGGCACTTCGCCGATCATTCTCGGACCCGCTTCGTAAGGAGGCTCGTCTTAAACGATGAGAAAAAACGAAGATAACAGGAAGCAAAAAGTATTAATAACGGTAATATCGGTTCTCATTGCCGTTTTCCTTGTAATCGGGATATGCTTCTTTCTGCTTTCGAATTGTTCTAAACAGAACGCTCCCGATTACGCGCCTCACGAACTCGAATCGAATGCGAAGCTCCTCGATGACGGGGGAGACGATAAAAAGCTCGAAAGCCCCGAGGGCGGAGGAGCCGTGAGTCTGTCGTATTCGAAGAGCGTGACGCTCGATAAAAACGAAAACACGCTGTCACTGTTTGTCGGCAACCCCGAAAAGTCAAACCGCGATATCGTTTTCGAAATAGTTTATGACGGCAGAGTCATAGCCCGCTCGGGACGCGTAGTTCCGGGCAGGAGAGTCGAAAAGCTCGAAATCTCAAAAAGCGAAGCGAGCCGTTTTGAAGAGGGGGGGTACGACGTAACAATAACCGTTTATTACTTTGACCCCGATTCGGGCGAAAAGGCGATGGTTAATACGGAGATACCCGCCGTTATGACCGTCGAATAAAGTGCGAATCAAATTCTTTTAAGAAAGGACAATGATTATGAAAAAAATACTGTCTGTAATTCTCTGCGTTTTAATGCTTTTCTCTGTGTCCGCGGCGGCGTTTGCAGCCGGAGATATCGCAATTTCCGCCGAGACCAAAACCGCAAAGGCGGGCGATACCGTCGAAATTCCCGTTAACATTATATCGAACGCGGGCTTCATGTACATGAAGATAAGAATAGTTTACGACTCGAAAAATCTCGAGCTTGTATCAATTAAAAACGGCACCGCCGTATCGGGTTCGTTCTCGACCGAGGGCAACGCAGCACTCTGGGACAGCACGTCCGATGAAAAGGGTACGGGACTTCTCGTTACCGCGGCGTTTAAGGTTAAGGATTCCGCCGCCGCCGGCGATTATGCCGTAAAGGTAAACTTTATCGAGGCTTGGAATGAAAACGAGGATAACCTCGCCGCCGTTACCTCCGACGGTAAAATAACCGTAGAGGGTTCGTCGGCTCCCGATACACCCGTTACTCCGCCCGACGGCGAGAGCAGGGACGTTTATGCCTCCTTTCGTGAGGGCGCTGCGGCAGATACTGTATACAGCGTCGATATTGTGTGGGGTTCTATGGAATTTACGTACACCGCAGCAGGCGAGGGAACCTGGAATCCTGCAACCCACTCATTCGACGGCGGCGCTCCCGCTTCATGGAGCTGTGACACCGGTTCCAACAAGATAACCGTTACCAACCACTCTAACGCAGATGTTGAGGCATCTCTGTCGTTTACAAGCGAGTCCGCGTATTCCTCCGTTACCGGTTCATTCACCGAGACCTCGGGAACCGCGAATGACTCTGTTATAGAGCTTGCAACCGCCGACGGCACGAGCGTTGCCGACGCTCCGAGCGCGAGCGCGTACCTCAACCTCTCCGGTTCTCTTGCCGACTCCGTTACCTCAAAGACTGTTATCGGCAAGGCTACCGTTACTCTTAACTAAAGAAAGGGCGGATTATAATGAAAAAAATACTCGGTTTGATTTTATCCGTATTAATGCTTTCCTCTCTGAGCGTTTCGGCGTTTGCCGTTTCGCCTCTTACGTCTAAGGGAGTCTCCGACTCCGCGTCCGTCAGCGGAATTTATAAGACGGGCGAAGCTTCCGATACAGTTTATAATGTAGATATCACGTGGGGAAGCCTCGAATTTACCTACACGGGCGAGAGCAAGGGAACATGGAACCCCGACACTCACACCTATATCGATAAGACTGCGGGAAGCTGGGAATGTGACCTCGGAGCCAACGATATCACGGTTGTCAATCACTCCAACGCACAGGTAAACGCACAGCTTACATACACTGCGAAGTCGGGCTTTTCCTCGGTTTCGGCAGTGTTCGCGGAGTCGTCGGGTGAAAGCAACGATGGCGTTCTCGTTCTCGATTCTGCTGTCGGTACCGCCGTAAGCTCCGCCCCGTCGCAGAGCGCGAGACTCATACTCACGGGTTCGGTTCCCTCGACTATCGCAGACAAGACCGCGATAGGAAGCGTTACCGTTTCTCTTAAATAATTATTTCTGATAATGCAAAGCGGTGATTTTGTGAAAAAAACAAAGACCGCGGTATTCGTTCTTGTTCCGATTCTGATATTGAGCGCATGTTTCGCCGTCTTTTCTGTTTCGAAGTATAAGAAAACAAAAGACAATCCGTTTACCGCGCCCGAATTCGAATCGGAAGCCGTTTCGGGCGCCCCCGGCGGGGATATAAAATCCCTGAGCCGCATTTATAAGGACGGCATGGGCTTTTCCGCGCTCGTCTGCGGGGAGATACGAGCCGAAAACGGCAGAGCCGACGTTTATTTTACAAATGAAGCGGATAATAACGTTTATCTTCGTCTTAAAATAACCGACTCCGACTCGAATGTTCTCGCCGAGACGGGCCTTATAAAGCCCGGGGAGTATGTAAAAAGCGTAAGCTTTGACAAGTCCCCGTATTCGGGGCAGACGATAAAAATGAAGATCATGGCTTACGAACCCGATACGTTTTACAGTGCGGGCGCGGTGACACTTAATACGACGGCGGTGTGAAAAATGAAAAAAACGGTTTTCCCTTTTATAGTTATAATATTTATACTTGCTTCGTCGTTCGTCTCGTACGCCGATACGCTTCACTCCGTCGGCGAGACGGATTCACATACGGTTTTCGGGACGGCTCGGTTCTCCTTTGACGACAACGTATATACCGCTTGCTCCTCGGACGGCGGATATACCGTCACGACAGACAGCGGGAATGTAATAACCGTGATCGGCACGCCCGAGTCGCTTACGCTCGTTGTCCGCGAGATACGAAAAACCGACGAATCTTACGAATGGTTTTCGTCCTCGTTTAAAAATTACGGCGGAGAGATCATTCCGTACGATATTTATTTTGTCGATTCGGATTTTAACAGGGTGAATGTCGGAAATACATGCCGTGTTGAAATTAAAATATCAAAAAATGCGTCCGACGCGTTTGTTCTGACCCCGTCCGGAGATATAAGAAAGACGGACGCGGACATTTCGAACGTGAGCGTAAAATTGAATTTTAACTTCGACGGCTACTGCGTTCTGCTCGTCTCCGACGCGGTTTCAAAGCCCGAGAAGCCGATAATCGGCGGGAAAATCCCCTTGACAGGCGACTCGCGTGCCGTGTTTACGATTGCGGGAGCGTTCGCGTTCTCAATGAGTTTTACGCTGTCCGCTCTGCTTTTAAAACGCAGAAAAAATAAAGAATAATTAACGTATAAACGGAATTTGACCGAGTGTCCGGATGTAAACGCACGGGTGCGCGGAGACGGCTTGATTATGACAATACCGGCTTTTTCTTTTCCGTTTAAATAAAACGCCGAAATTCGCGGTTTTGCGGGTTTCGGCGTATCTTTTTAATTATAATTCATAAAAAGTATTGTAATTACTTGTAATTTTTGTTATTGTTGAGTTAAACTAAATTATTTCGGAGGTTTCACCATGGGCAGATGTTATTCATGCGGTCAGCCTGTACCTGGCGATATACAGATGCAGTTATGCGAAAAATGCAAAGGAAAACAGAGAGAAAAGCAAGCGCAGAACCTTAACAAGGTCGTTTACGCCCGTGCGAAAATCTACTGCTCGGGCTGCGGAAAGCTGATAAGACAGTCGGAATCTGAGAGAATTTCCGTCTCTCCTACTATGAAGCCCGACGTGGACGGATACTATCATGTCGGCGAATACTGCTCAGACTGCGCGGTTGAGACTGCAAAAAAGACAATCAAAACCGGCGGTAAATTTTTAAAATTCATAATCGTTATATTTATAATCGGCGGTCTTGTTTACGGCGGGGGAAAGCTCTTTAACAAGGGCGTTCTCGGTACGAATTCGCTTGTTCAAAAGGCGTTTGACAAGAAGCTGTCTGCGTTCGAATCCGACGGCGCGGTTATTAAAAACGTCGAGGATGAAAACGCTCCGGGCGTGACCGTCATAGGATTTCTGCACGACGCGATCGACGCCGACGATTACCATGTCTATCTTTATAACGATTCGGGAACGGCGGAGGTTCAGAAGAGTACGAACGCACTCGGAACCGATTACTGTTTTAAATTTGATGACGGCTTCGGTCAGACTCTCGGCGGCAAAACGCTTGCAATGGATTCACAATACATTTACGACGTTGACGAAAAGACTGCCTACACCTCTTCGAGTTACGAATATTCGCTTTATAAAGAGCTTCTCGACGCGTATCTTGCCGAAAATGTATGCGCAAAACATACATTTAACCGCCAGGACACACTGAAAACGGACGGCGATTCTTACATCGACGTGCTTTACGGCGACGACGCGACCCTTTACGTTGACTGGAGCGACGGCAAATATTACGAAAAGGCGGACGACAGCTTTATTTACGTGATATTCTCCGAATCGGGCAAGGGACACGATAATATGAGCAAGCCGAAGATAAGTGATTGCACGGTAGTAGAGTAACGGAGGAATGTAAAAATAGCCCGAACCGAAAAAATATGAAAGCCGAATGTTTTTTTCTATCCCCGGAAAGTCGGCTGCAGATTTATTCTTTTTAAACTTAAACAATATATGTGAGGGAAGACATGTTCACGAAAGGAAGAGTTATTAATGATAGAAAACGTGCTCGAAAGAAGAAATGTATCTTTTAAAGTAAAAATCGGCGTTAAATCGGGAATTGCATTTTCCGTTATCGCCCTTGCGGTCGTTCTGCCTCAGCTTGCTCACCTCATATTCGGCGAGAGCGCGGGCGTAACGCTCCTGCCCATGTATCTGCCCGTACTGCTCGGCGGATGTCTGCTCGGCTCATACTGGGGTATCGGCGTAGGAATGCTCGCGCCTTTATTCAGTTACCTCATAACAAGCGCGTTCGGTTCGGCAATGCCAGCCGCAGCGAGACTTCCGTTCATGATGGCGGAGCTTACTGTTTTTGCCATCGTATCGGGACTGTTCTCGAAAGCGATCGCAAAAAATAAATTCCTCGCCTTCCCTGCGGTAATCACCGCAGAAATTCTCGGCAGAGGAACATTCCTTGCACTCGTCGCTCTCTTCGCTTCGAAAACTCCGTTCACCGTTCCGATGATCTGGGGTCAGATCAAAACCGGCCTGATCGGCATTGCCGCCCAGGCATTGATCGTCCCGCTTGTCGTCATTCTTTTGAGCGATAAATTGAATAAGAAAGCAGAGTAAAACAGCAGGATGACCTATATTTCGTTTCATTTAAACAAAATAGGGGCTGTAAAAAAACAGTCTAAAAAAAGAACTACAAGTCTGCCGAAAAAGGTAGGCTTGTAGTTCTTTTTTGTGATATAATTTAATTTTATGAAAAAGTATATCAATGAAAGATATAATACATCATATCAATTAAAATTACCACTGGAAATTGAAAAAATAATAGAAATTTCCGATCCGGTATATACATTCTGCGAAGTTTTGAATCAAATTGACCTAAAAAGATATCTTGTTGTCAAGGAAAACAGGACAGGTCGAAAAAGATTTAATTCTGAAACTTTGCTGAAAGTAATACTGTTCGCCTTTATGGAACACGGATATGTATCAACACGGGAAACAGAAAAGTTATGTAAAACAGATATACGGTTTATGTATCTGTTTTACAGACTTCCTGCACTGAGTTTCTGTAAATTTTGAGTTAGCACTCATTTCCTGCGGATTTAATCTTCATAAATATCATTTGAAGAAACAATCACAGCAGCTTGCCGCCTAAGATAAACCAAAAAGTTTTCAACATGGCTGACGAAAATTTCGTCGGTCTTGTTGGTTGTATCTTAAAAGTCATAAGTCTTTAACTTTTTAATACTTCAAAAAAAATCCGAGACTTGAGATTAACCGAATCTCGGATTTTTTTCGGCTGTTTTACGGCGCCTTTTGAAATTATTTTACTTCTTTATAACCTTTAATTCGACCGTATGATCTTCATGGCCCTCGGTTTTGATTGTGACCTTGACGTCTCCGCTGCTGCCTACGGTTCTGACCCAGAACGCCCTGACTCCGCCGATTAACGAAAACTCGTCGGGTCCTATGATCTCCGCAGGACCCTCGACGCTTACATTGACCGCCGAATTGCAGTAGGGCAGGCGGTTGTCGTTCTGGTCAAGGGCGAGAATTTCGATTCTCGTTACGTCGTACGTTTCGTCCTCAATAAGGGTATCGCTGTCCGCGCTTACGCTTATGTGAGTCGACTTAACGGCAGTGCGCGTTATAGTTTTGATAAGCTCGCCGTTTTTGTAGCCCTCATATTTATACTCAACCTGCTCGTTGCCCCAGTTCGCAAAATACTTCGTAATCAAATCGTATATCTGATTGAAAGTCATTCTGCCGTGCAGGAACGCGATTGCGACCTCGATATAATGATGCACAGGCATAATGTAGCCGTATTTGCCCGCGGCGATGAGCGCGTTTTTAAGATACTTTGCCGTAATCGGGTCAAGTCCCTCCTCTTCCTCGAGCACGTTTCCGAGATAGTCAACGGGCGAAACGGGCGGATGGGGCAGGTGCTTTAACTTGCCGTCCCTGGGCGTGAGCGAGCTTGTATATCTGCCGTTTTTGTAGACCTTGATTTCGTCGCAGTTCGTGAATATATAGGTCAGTCCGATGATTCCGCCGGGGTAGTCGCCGATATCCATGGACGAGCTTGTCTCCATGACCGGCGCTTTGTCCTGCTGGGATGAGAATACGCTTGCGGCAAGCTTCGGAATTCTGAACATATCGGTAACTCCGTGATAGCAGATTCTGTCGCCCGAGCCGAAGTCCTTATGCGTGTTGTAATCCGCCATACACCAGCCGATTGCGCCGGAAATACGCTTACTGCCGAACGAGGCGTTCTGAACTCTCGCGTGTCTCAACGCGTGCTCCGTGCGAAGCTCCTCGCGGTCAAACGTCTTTGTCGGATACATGTGACCGTTATTTTCCGTTACAAGATACGGTTTTAATCCGCATACGATGAGCGAGGGCAGAAGCGCGATTTTGCCGCCCGAATGCGAGAAATCATTATATGTGTAAACGTCCTCGAGGAACGAGCTTTGGGGCATATTTCTGACTCCGCCTGTCTGTCTCGACGGGTCGAGCCTTCTTGCAAGCGCGTTCGTCTCCTTATAGAATTCGTCGCAGTCCTGACCCTCGTTGACTCTGACGCCCCAAAGAATTACGGACGGATGGTTTCTGTCTCTTAATATCATACTCTCGATATTGTCAAGGCAGTTCTTTCTCCACTCGCCCTCGCCTAAATACTGCCAGCTGGGCATTTCGGTGAATACGAGAAGTCCTATTTCGTCGCATCTGTCGAGGAAGTGAACGGAATCGGGATAGTGCGAGGTTCTGACGAGATTGCATCCCAGCTTGAATTTAAGAAGATCGGCGTCGGCCTTCTGCGCGGAGGCGGGCATTGCGTAGCCTACGTACGGATAGCTCTGATGACGGTTGAGTCCGATAATTTTAACCGTTCTGCCGTTCAATTTAAATCCGAAACGCGTAAATTCGCACGAACGGAATCCGAATCTGTATTCTGTCACGTCATCGCCGAATTTAACTCTTAACGTATAGAGATTCGGGGTGTCCAAATCCCAGAGCTTAACTCCGCCGACTCTCCATTTGATTTTCAAAATACGAGCCTTAACGTCGCATTTTTTCTCTTTGATAACCTTTTTATCCGAATCGAGAAGCTCGAGCGACAGCTCGCCCTCTGCATGGTGAGAGAACGTAATATCTGCACAGATAACCTTCTTCTCGCTCAAAACGTCCTCGGTCGTTATGAAAACGTCCCCGACTCTTACGTCGTCGACAATTTCCATCCAGACCTCGCGGTAAATTCCGCCGTAGACGAGATAATCGACAACGTTTCCGAACGGGGGAATCTCGTTTCTCTCTGTCGAGTCAAGCATAACGGTTATTACGTTGTCCGAGGCTAAAAAGTCCGTTATGTCGAATACGAACGGGGTGTACGCGCCCTTGTGCTCACCTGTAAACGAGCCGTTTATGTAGACCTTTGCATAAACCGACGCACCCTCGAAATGAAGAAGAACGCGCTTTGATCCGTTTAACTTTTCCTTGTCGAATTTAAAATGCTTTCTGTAACAGCTTACGAACTGGTACATTTTTTCATCGAAATAGTTGTAGGGGATTTCCTTGTTCGTGTGGGGAATGTCGACTGTCTCGAAATCCTTGTCGGAGTATGATTTTTTAATCATGTCCTCCGAGAATGTTTCGGAGTATTTCCAGCCGAAATTCAGGTTGATTTTTTCTCTCATTTGTACGCTCCTTTTTAGCGGTCAGCAGTCGGTGACCAGTGTTATAAGTTTTTCTTTCGTATTCATTTCCGGGTTCTCGATAACCGCGCCGAGCAGCTTTTCGAGCACCTCCCGTGTTTTCCCTCCCGTTATTCCGATTTTCTTCAAATCGCAGCCGTTGACGGCGAGGTCTTTTAACGTGTACGGCTCTTTTTTATCTATAATATCATAAAACTGCGCGTATGCAAAGTCCGTTTGTGCCCGAATATCGCGGAAATTTTCGCTCAGAGCTCCGCGGTCGGCGGTTCTTATCTTCATAAGACGGACAAAATTTTCTTCGCCCATCATATTAAGATACCTCTTAACCTCGGCTCTCGTCGAGGGAACATCCATGTCGTGATGAGACACGAGAAACGTCACGGTTTCGCATACTTTATTGCTGAATCTTAAATCCTTAAGCACCCTTTCGGCAATTTCTCCGCCGACGGCGGCGTGATTTTTAAATGTCGACTCGCCTTTGTCGTTTAATTTGTGCGTTGCGGGCTTGCCTATGTCGTGAAGAAGCATTGTAAGGCGCAGAATTTCGTCGTTCGAATCGATATTATCGACCGTATGACACGTGTGACCCCATACGGTGTACGCGTGCTTTTTGCCGTACTGTTCAAAGCCGAATTCGCTCTTTAATTCGGGGATGATAACGCCGAAAATCTCCTCGTATTCTTCGAGCACGTTAAACGCGTTTTTACCGCATAATAATTTTAACAGTTCTGTTGAAATCCGTTCCTTTGCGACGTTGTTCAAAAGCTCCTTATTTTTTAAAATCGCTTTTTTCGTTTCGCCCTCTATCGTAAATCCGAGCGTTGACGAAAAGCGGAGCGCTCGCATGATTCTAAGCGCGTCCTCGTTAAAACGCTTGTCCGCGTCTCCGACACAGCGGATAATTTTATTCTTGATATCGTCCGCCCCGCCGAATAAATCGACAAGCCCTTTTTTGTCGCTGTACGCCATCGCGTTTACCGTAAAGTCGCGGCGCGACAGGTCGTTTTCAATGTCCGATGTAAAGCTTACCGAGTCGGGATGACGGCAGTCCGTGTATTCGCCGTCGATTCTGTATGTCGTAATTTCAAGCGGTTCGCCGTCGATTAAAACAAGCACGGTGCCGTGCTTTATGCCCGTATCGACAGTCTTGAACGAGGAGAAAATCTCCTTTGTCTTTTCGGGCTTCGCAGAGGTCGTAATGTCCCAGTCGTGAGGCGTTTTGCCCATCAGAATATCGCGTACGCATCCGCCGACGATGAATGCCTCCTCGCCCGCCCCATTAGTTCTAATGAGAGCTTTTTTTACGAATTCGGGCAAATTAATATTCAATTATATCACATCCTGTTGTTGAAATGACGAGAAATATTTGATATTATATAAACAGATTACTGATGTATGAGGTGTTTTTTATGAAATGTCCGTACTGCTCCTATGAGGAGAGCAAGGTTATAGATTCCCGTCCCACCGACGAGGGCGAGAGGATCAGACGCAGACGCGAATGTCTTAAATGTCACAGACGTTTTACGACGTACGAGATTGTCGAGAGCCTGCCTATCGTCGTTGTCAAAAAGGACAAGTCGCGCGAGGTTTTCGACAGAAACAAGCTGATGAGCGGACTTTTAAGAGCGTGCGAGAAACGCCCCGTTCCGCTCGAAACGCTCGAAAACGCTGTCGATGAAATCGAAACGACGCTCCAGTCCTCGCTCGACAGGGAGGTCACGTCGATACGAATCGGCGAGCTGACGATGGATAAGCTTAAAGAGATAGACGAGGTCGCATACGTGCGCTTTGCCTCGGTTTACAGACAGTTCAGGGATATAAATTCGTTTATGGACGAGCTGGCGAGACTCTTAAAGAACAAACAATAATTTACGGATATATATTATTGTTTGCAGTGATCAGTGTACAGCAGTCAGTGTGCAGTATTATGTGATTTCTAATCACTGACTGCTAACCGCTAATCACTGTATTGCCTGCAATACAAGCTGTTCGATTTCCGCTTCGTCCGAGTATCCTATACTCTTTGATACTTCCTCACCGTTTTTGAATATCATTACCGTCGGGATGCTCGCAATATTGTATTCGAGCGAAATTTCCGGCTCCTCGTCGACGTTTACCTTGCCGACTTTTATTCTGCCGTCGAATTTTTCGGCTATGCGCTCTATGACGGGGGCTATCATACGGCACGGACCGCACCATGACGCCCAGAAGTCGACGAGCACGGGGATATTCGAATTGATAACCTCCGAATCAAAATTGTCCTTTGTTAATTTGATTTCCATTCCGATTTTCCTTTCCTTGTTTTTATTTTATTTTGACTTATAATACAGCATGCAATGGCAGTAGCCCTCGAATTCGGGATCGGCTATCTGCTCGCGGAATTCCCTGCACATGCATTTGTTGTCCTCGGTCTTTTCGAGCCGGCACGGGCAGTAGCCTCCGCGCTGCTTGAGTCCCTCTTTTATGACGGCGACCGTCTCTTTGTCGGGGTTGAGAGTTATTTTCATTGTTTGATCACTCCTGTCCGTTTTTTGTACAATGCCGTATTGCAGCATATGATGTCAAATCCGTCGGGATTTGCTCCGGCGCTGTCCGCTTTTTACTCGGGGATGTTTACGTCCCCGTTTAATATTGTATCATATTATTTCCGTTATTTAAAGCAATAAAATATAAAGAAAAAATAATTTTTATTGAACAATGTGAAGTTTTGTTATATAATTGTAAAAAAACAGGAAGGCTTTTTTATGCATAGACGAAAAAATCCCAAAATGAAACGCGCTTCTCTTATCGCCGTCGGATGCGCCGTGCTTGCGGGTGCGGTCACGGTCGGCTCATTTTTGATATATGACAGAATTCAGGCGGACAGATACGGCTTTGCGAAGCTTGATAGCATTCCCGTTCCCGCTCCTATAACGGACGAGGCAATCGAGCTTGACGTTGAGCTAGGCGAAATTACGATGCATTACGCGGTATACGGCAAAACGGGACGTCAGCCTGTTGTTTTGATACACGGCAACTCATCGAGCCATCTGGGGCTTGATTCTCTCGCGAGATATCTCGCAAACGACTTTACCGTTTATTCAATCGACAGCCGTTGTCACGGGCAAAGCTCCGACCCGGGCGTTATAACGTATGATTTGATGGCGGACGATACCGCACGGTTTATAAAGAGATTAAATCTTAAAAAGCCGTATATTCTCGGTCACTCCGACGGAGCGATAGTTGCTCTTACGCTCGCATACACCTGCCCGGACATTCCCGGCGCGGTCATCGCGTACGGGGCAAATTCAAGACCGGACATGATGAAGCCGTACTTTACATTGGGAGTTCTGCTGTCGAATTTACGGCATCACGACAAACTCAATGATTTAATGCTGACGTTGCCCGATATGACTGCGGACAAGCTTAGTAGAATAACGTGTCCGACCGACATTGTTATAGCCGAGAACGATATAATGTGGCTGTCCGACGCTGTGTTCATGCACGATAAAATAAAGCTGTCGTCGCTTGATATTTTAAAGGGCGAAAACCACTCGTCGTATGTCTCCTTAAACGGCAAAAAAGCGTATAAGACCGCAATGAACTTCTTAAAATAAAAGTCCCGTTTTGCAGGTGTTGACAAAACGGGATTTAACGGATATAATATAAATACAAGGAGTTACCGGATAGACGGTTTACCCTTATGTTTTAGTTAAAAATAACCGCCGCATTTTGAGCTTTGGGCGGTTATTTTTTTACAATTATGCAAACAATGATTAATATAAAGAATACCATTGTTAAGTACAAAATCGCTTCTGCCATCGGCATCACCCCCTTGTTAACAAGAGGGAAACAACCCTCTTGAATAATAAGAGGGCAAACCGCCTACCGTTTATAGGTAACTCCAAGGTCAGCAAAGTAATCTTTGCCGACTTTTTTATTTTAGCATATATTTTCTTTTTTGTAAACAGAAATTCGACAAAAATCCCGTTCTGCGGGTGTTGACAAATCGGAAATTTACGGGTACAATACAGATAAAGGAATCTATCGTAAAGACGGCTTGTCCTAAGATAAAACGATTAAAAAACGACCGCTTACTTTGCAGGTATGGGCGGTTATTTTTTTACAAAAATCATAAAAGTACAGTTTTCGACATAATATACACCACGGAGAATAGCATGGTTTTTTCATCCCCCGTATTTTTATTCTTTTTTCTTCCCGTTACGCTCGGCATTTACTACGCCGTCCCGGCGAGGTTCAAAAATTTCATACTCTTTTTAAGCGGTCTCGTGTTTTACGCATGGGGCGAGCCGGTCTACGTCCTGATTATGATTTTATCGACGGCGATCGACTACACCGCGGGACGGATCATTGGGCGTTTCGGCGAAAACAGGGTCATACGAAGGCTGAGTCTTATCGTCAGCGTCGTTATGAATTTAAGTCTGCTCGGCGTGTTCAAATATTCGGGCTTCGTAATCGACAGTATTAATTCTGTTTTTTCGCTCTCTATTAACAATCCGAATTTACCCCTGCCCATCGGAATCAGCTTCTTTACGTTCCAGTCGATGTCGTACACCATTGATTTATACAGAGGCAATATAAAGGTTCAGAAGAATTTTATCGACTTCGGCGCGTTCGTCACAATGTTCCCGCAGATTGTCGCCGGTCCGATAGTATTATACGAGGACGTCGAAAAGCAGTTAAAGAGCCGAACGGTAGATATGACCGCGCTGTCGGACGGAATTTCACGCTTTATATGCGGACTTGCAAAAAAGGTTTTAATCGCAAACGGCATAGGCGAATTGTGGACAAGCGTAAAGGGCGCGGATTTTTCGTCTCTGCCCGCGCTTGACGCATGGCTCGGAATTCTCGCGTTCACATTGCAGATTTACTTTGACTTTTCGGGCTATTCGGACATGGCGATAGGGCTGGGAAAAATGATAGGCTTTGACTTCCCCGAAAACTTCAACTACCCTTATATATCGAAAAGCATAACCGACTTCTGGCGCAGATGGCACATGACTCTGGGCGGATGGTTCAGAAGCTACGTCTACATTCCGCTGGGCGGAAACAGAAAAGGCAAATTAAAGACCGTCCGAAATCTCCTTATAGTATGGTTTCTGACGGGACTTTGGCACGGCGCGGGCGTAAACTTCATAATGTGGGGCTTGTACTACGGCGTTATATTAATACTCGAAAAATTCGTATACGGCAGATATCTCGAAAAGCTACCGAATGTAATAAAACACGTTTATTCAATGATAATCGTAATATTCGGCTGGGTGCTTTTTGAATTGAATTCGATAAATTCAATCGGCGGATTCCTCGGCGCGATGTTCGGCTCGTCGGGTGCGTTCACGGGAGCGGACACGAGTCTTTACATTCACAATTATCTGTTCATATTTATAATTGCGGTCATAGGCTGCACGAATGTTCCCGAGCGGATTTACACTCATTTTAATAAAAAATATCCGAAACAGTTCGGCGTAATTTCCGTAATACTTCAGACTCTCGCGTTCGGCGCGGTTATCGCATATCTTGTAAATTCGTCATACAATCCGTTTTTGTATTTTAATTTTTAAGGAGGAATCGGGATGAAAAAAATCGCCGCCGCGCGCATTATAATATTCTTTTTAATCTCGGTTTCGATTCTTTCGGGTATAATTTTTACGCCCAAGCAGACCGTAAGCTATGACGAGAACAGATATCTCGCCGAATTTCCGAAATTAAATTTCGATACGTATAAAAATTCCGAATTTTCTAAGGGCTTTGAAGACTGGGTCAGCGACCATTTCGTTTTCAGAAAGCAGTTTATTGTTATAAGGAATAATATAGAAAAGCTCATCGGCAGGAAAGAGATCGGCGGGGTTTACACCGCCGGCGATATGATGATCTCGCTGTTCAGAGCCGATTCTGCCGTCGCGGACAAAAACGCTCAGTATATCAACTCATTCTGTAAAAACGCCGATAACGTTTACTGTCTTATCGCCCCGACCGCGCAGGAAATTTACAAGGATAAACTGCCCGGCTACTTAAATATTACGTCAGAGAGTGAATACATTTCCTCGTTTTATTCAAAACTTAATAATGTAAAGACTGTCGATATCATCCCCGAATTAGAAAGCGAAAGCGACGGATATTTATATTACCGAACCGACCATCACTGGACGACGAACGGCGCGTTTGTCGCATATAATAAGCTTGCCGAGGTTATGGGACTTAATAAATTCGACAAAAACGACTTTGACGTCGAAACGGTTTCCGACTCGTTTGAGGGTACTCTTTATTCAAAAACGCTCGACGAAAGCGTAACGCCCGATTCGATTATTCTTTATAAATATAAAAACGGCGAAGAACTCACGCTTGAGAGCGAAAACGGCGTTTCCGATTTTTATAAATACGATAAATTGGACGAAAAGGATAAATATCTGTTTTTCGGCGGAGAGAATAAGGGAATCGAAACCGTGCGTTCGTCTGTTAAAAACGGCAGAAGGCTTCTGCTTATAAAGGATTCGTATGCAAATTCTCTTATCCCGTTTCTTATGCTCAATTATGAGGAGATAACGTTGCTTGATTTAAGATATGCGACGGCTTCCGTCATGAAGTCGATTGACAAATCAAGCTGCGGCGAAATATTGTTTTTATATAACTGCGACGGCTTCTCGACGGAAACGAGCCTGTCAAAGCTTATGATTGCATCTGCGTCATAAAAAATTTACTTGTGTTTAAGATTTATATATTGTATAATATAACCTGAATCCGTATAAGGAGCTGTTAAAATGAGCGAACCTATCAAAATCGACTTTTCCGATAAGGGAAAGAATCATAAGTCGGCTAAGGAAGTCATAATTCCGCCCGACAAGGCGGGGCTTAAAATAGTTATCAATATTATTCTGACCCTCTTAGTCGGCGCGATTGTATACTACTTCATGCTTCCGGCTATAAACCCGCGCAGCCCCGAGTTTTACATGTATATCGCGATTATTTTTGCGTCATATATCGGGAGCTCGTACCTTACCACGCTTGCGTTTGTCAGAACGGAGTATATGCCTTATGTCAGAAAGCATGCGATAGTGCCGATTATAATTCTTATAATCACCGGCGTTGTGTTCGGCGTAGGTTATCTCACGTCATGTCCGTTCTTCAGAGCCAAGGCGTTGAGCAATGTTTTAAAGCTCGACACCGATACAAAGTTTGAGGACAGCATTTCCGTTATCGACTCTGTCGACGACTTTCAGAACGTTCCGATGATAGACAAGGATGCGGCATATAAGCTTGCGGATAAAACGCTCGGTACTCTTGCCGGAGAGGGACTCGAATCGCAGTTCGAGCTTGCCGACGAGTATTCGACGCAGATAAACTACAAGGGACAGCCGTACAGAGTTTACCCCCTTGCATACGGCGATATATTCAAATGGATTACAAACACGTCCGACGGCTTCCCCGGCTATATTCTCGTTAACATGAACACGCAGAACGCATCGTACGTTAAGCAGAATATAAGATATTCGCCGACGGAGCATTTTCAGAAGAATCTCGTCCGTCAGGTCAGATTCCACTATCCGACCGCGATTATCGGCACCGCTTCATTTGAAATCGACGACAACGGCGTACCGTATTGGATCGTTGAAATACTTGAAAAGAAAGTCGGACTTATCGGCGGAGACGACGTTAAGGGCGCGGTTCTTGTCAACGCCTCCACGGGCGAATGCAAATATTATCCTATCGAGGAGGTTTCGGCTCCCGACAGTGAGATTAAGTGGATAGACCAGGTTTACGACGCAGATCTCCTTATTAAGCAGTATACGAATCTCGGTAAATATTCGTCGGGCTTCTGGAACTCGATAATCGGTCAGTCGGGCGTTAAGCTGACGACCTCGGGCTTCAGCTATCTTGCGCTCAACGACGACGTTTATATGTACACGGGCGTTACGAGCGTTACGAGCGACGAATCACTGCTCGGCTTCCTGCTTATCAATCAGCGTACAAAGGACGCGTATTTCTACTCGACGTTCGGCACCGGCAACGATACGCGCTCGATTACCGGCGCGACGGAAAAGGCGGCTCAGCAGTCTGCCGAGGGCGTTGTTTCGGATAAAAAGTGGACGTCCACGTTCCCGCTTCTCATCAACCTCGACGGTGAGGCGACTTATTTCATGGCGTTGAAGGACGATAACAACGTCGTTAAATCGTACGCGATGGTTAACGTCGAGAATTACAACGTCGTTGCGATAGACTCCGGCAACGGCACTCCCGACCTCGGCGCGTGCATGAAAAATTACGCGGCAGTCCTTAAAACGAATAAGGACGTTACGATAAACGTAGACACCGTTTCGTCGAATCCCGAAATTAACAACCCCTCGACCGACGGCAATACGGCGAATAATAAAAAGGTATTAACGGGCGCGATAACCGAAATTCTCTCGCAGAACGAGAACGGCAATACGTGCTACTATATCAAGGTCGACGGTGCGAATGCGTACTTTATGGTATCGGCTTCGACTTATCCCGAGGCAATATTCTTAAAGACGGGCGATACTGTCGAAATCGAATATCTTGATTCGGCGGATTCGGTTTGGATTCCCGTTTCGACGATTGCGAAGAAATAAAGAAATTTAAAAAAAGGCCTCCCGAAAGGGAAACACTCCGCAAGGAAGTCGTTTCCCTTTTTGCTTTTGTAAGTCGTCAAAATGACTGGTTTGCGAAAAAATCATTTTATGATATAATAATTTTCAGATAGCAAATAACTATTTGCTATCTGAAGGAGGGGAAGACTGTGCCACAACATAAGTTTATTACAAAGCAACTAATAGATAAAGGTTGGTCAGAAGATAAAAAATACTGTCTTACTGACGAACAAGGAAAAAGATTTTTGCTTCGTGTTTCTCCGATTGAACAGTATGACAGAAAGAAAAGTGAATATGAACTTATGAGTCAGGTAGCAACTCTCGGTGTGCCAATGTGCAAACCTTTAGAGTTCGGTACATCTGATGAAGGAGTTTATTCTATTCAAACTTGGATAGATGGCGTTGATGTAGAAGAAAATGTACATAATTTAACATGCGAAGAACAATATTCTTATGGTTTTGAAGCGGGAAGAATACTGAAGGAGATTCACAAAATCCCCGCTCCCAAAGGAATAGAAGATTGGGAAATTTACTTTAATCGTAAAGCAGACCGCAAAATCAAAATGTATGAAGAATGTCCTATCAAGTACGAAAATGGGCAAGCCTTCATTGATTACATTAATGCTCACAGATATTTACTCAGCGGTCGCCCTCGAACTTATCAGCACGGAGATTATCATATCGGCAATATGATGATAGGGAATGATAAGCAACTTTACATTATTGATTTTAACAGAAATGACTTTGGAGATCCGTGGGAAGAATTTAACCGCATTGTGTGGTGTGCTCAAGCTGCTCCTTTATTTGCAACCGGAATGGTAAACGGGTACTTCGATAATGATGTGCCGGTTCAGTTTTGGGAGTTGCTCGCACTTTATATCAGCAGTAATACTTTATCTTCTGTGCCTTGGGCAATTCCTTTTGGTCAGAGCGAAATTCAAGTAATGGTAAATCAAGCAAAAGATGTACTAAGTTGGTATGATAATATGACAAAACCCGTTCCAACTTGGTACAAAGAAGCTATAAACAAATAATACGAAGCATACGTCACCGAGTCCATAGGGATAGCGAGCATCGGATTGTGGCAACACAATCCGAAAAGGAGTCAAGTGTAAAGCAGTTGGGGCACCTTCCTTACGGAGGGTGCCCCAAGGGGTGCCTTTTTTCATGCAAACGGGCAATGGGTAATATTGAATAAAATAGTTACAAAATTGTATTAAATTATTATTGCGTGAGGTATTGCAGAAAAAAAATATTTACTGTATTATTATATATGCAAAGAACAAAAGATGAGTTTTTTCTCCGTTTGCCGACGGAAAAAGACGTTTTCGCCGATTTTCGGATTCGAGCGTATTTTTATACGCTTCCTGATGTCTGAAATTGATGGTAAAGACAATATCTTCTATTTTTTAGTTCATTTAATGGGAGTATGAATGAAGAAATGAATGACGGGAAAAAATCGGGCAAATTCCGCCCTGCTCTCGCGGTTCTGATCGTTGTTATGGTGATCGCCGGCATGGCGACCGCCGTTTTCAGTGTAAATACGGATTTTAAATCGTATGACAAGCCCGAGACGACGACCGAATCCGCACTCGGAAATTCTGTTGACAAAGAGCCGGCGAGCCGAACCGAAAAAAAGACTTCGCCTGCCGGGACAACGACCGTAACGACAACCGTTACGACGACGGCGGAGACAAAGCCCGCCGCCGAAACGCATGCTCAGACCGAGACGAAACCTCAGACCAAATCGGAAACGAAACCGCAGACGGTCAAGGGGTCACCCGTTCAGGGCGATTACGCATGCTTTAACAATTCCGCGTTTTTCGGAAATTCGAGATTTGAAGGGCTTCGTAATTTAAGACTGGTGCCGAACGTCTATGCAAAGGTCGGACTTACCGTAAAAACCGCGCTGACGGCTTCGGACAGCGACGGTGCGAGCCTTATCGGTAAATTCAAATCCGGCGAGAGCTTCGACAATATATTTATAATGTTCGGAGACAATGAGATAGGTTATTCCGACTCGTGGATTATTCAGAATTACAAGACGCTTATTTCGACGGTTAAGTCGTATCAGCCCAATGCTGAAATTTACGTTGTTTCGATTCTTCCCATTTCAAAAGAGACGAGCGATAAGAACGTATATAATTACAGCAATTCGCGCATTGTAAACGTCAACGCTATGATACGCGATATGTGCTCTGAGGTCGGCGCGGCGTACCTTGACGTCTGGTCGGCAATGGCGGACGACAGCGGATGTCTGCCCTCGTCCGTGTCTTCTGACGGCGTTCATTTCGGAAAAAATTATTACTGTATAATGTTAAACTATATTAAATCGAGCTTGGGGTATTAAACGATGAAAAAATATGCGATGATTATTCTTTCGGCTTTGCTTGCGCTGTCCCTTGCGGGATGCGCCGACAGCTCAAAAACGGACGAAACGACAAAGGGCGCGGACAAGCCCTCGCAGTCCGTAACGCAGAGCGATATGACGAATGAGGACAAGAGCGCGGCGGACGATATTTCGGCTCTCGCTCTTTCGGCTAAGAATAAGATTAAGTTTTCCTCCGAACTGGAGGATCAGGGCTCAGCTCCGCTTTATACGTATTCCATGGATTCGTGTGCGTCGTCCGCCGCGGGCTGGTGCGCCATGGCGGGCACGGAGCAGATAGCCGTATTCAAAATCGCCGGCGGCAGGCAGAAAGAAGCCGAGGAAAAGGCAAAGGCGTATATAGATTATCTGATTGACGGCTATTCGTCGTACGGTCCGCAGGAGGTTCCGAAGCTTAAAAAAGCGGTTATAAAAGCATACGGCGATATTCTCGTCGTTTGCGTGTCGGATGACGACAGCATGCAGAAAGCTTTGGACGAGGTTTTTAAATAATAAGTTATTTAAGGCGTAAACAAAATATGTAGGGGAAGATATTGTCTTCCTGCATGAGATTTGCGTTTTTATGAATGATAAATTTGCGTCAGCAACATGAAATCTGCGGTTTTCCGTCAGCGGATTAAGAATAAAATTCCCTGCCTTTACTGTATTTTGTAAAAATCTTTTTAAACAGTCTTTACAAACAATGTTTATTGCGGTAAAATAAAAAAGTTCGCAGGATATCCTGCGAACCGGGGAGTTATCTATAAACGGTAGGCGGTTTTGCCCTTTTATTTGAGAGGGCGTTTCGCCCTCTTGTTAATAAGGGGGTGAAGCTTATGACAGAAGCTATAATATACATAACGATAGTTATGATAATCATAGTCACAATTTGTTGTAAAGAAAAAAAATAACCGCCCAACCTCAAAATGCGCGGTTATCTTTTTATAACTTCATTTTAGGGTAAACCGTCTATCCGATAGCTCCCTGTATTTATATTATATATGTGTATAAACAATTTGTCAACACCTGCAACAGATTATTGCGCCGGACAGCATGCAGAAAGCTTTGGACGAGGTTTTTGAACAATAATTTTGTCTGTGTTTTATAATGACAAATCCGTTAGAATTTTTGCATTTAACCTATTCACTATTCACCGAATAATTTAACGCGTTAACCGCGAAAAATTATTCCGTTAAGGAGTTGTATTTATGCCCGAGAATATTCCCGAGTTATTCGGCAGTCTTGTTTTCAATGACGAGACCATGCACGCGAGACTGCCCAAGGACATCTACCGTTCGCTGAAAAAGACAATCGGCGAGGGCAGAGAGCTTGACATCAACGTAGCAAACGCCGTTGCGACCGCCATGAAGGACTGGGCGATCGAAAAGGGAGCTACGCACTATACGCATTGGTTTCAGCCGAACACAGGCATTACCGCCGAGAAGCATGACAGCTTCATCTCCCCGCAGGAGAACGGCAAGATTATCATGGAGTTCTCCGGCAAGGAGCTTATAAAGGGAGAGCCCGACGCGTCGAGCTTTCCCTCGGGAGGTATCCGCGCTACGTTCGAGGCGAGGGGATACACCGCGTGGGATCCGACTTCATACGCATTCATAAAGGACGATTCTCTCTGTATTCCGACTGTTTTCTGTTCGTATACGGGCGAGGTTTTAGACAAAAAAACACCCCTGCTCCGCTCTGTCGAGGAGCTTAACAAACAGGCGTTGAGACTTCTTCATATAATCGGCAGAACCGACGTAAACCGCGTAATTTCGACCGTCGGAGCCGAGCAGGAATATTTCCTTGTCGATAAGGAGCTTTACAATAAACGTCCCGACCTTATTCTGACGGGCAGAACGCTTTTCGGCGCGAAGCCTCCCAAGGGTCAGGAGCTTGACGACCATTACTTCGGCGCAATCAGACCGAGAGTCATGTCGTTTATGAAGGATTTAAACCGCGAGCTGTGGAAGGTCGGCGTGCTTGCCAAGACCGAGCATAACGAGGTTGCGCCGGCACAGCACGAGCTGGCTCCCGTGTTCACGGTTACGAATATTGCGACGGATCAGAACCAGCTTACCATGGAGATTATGAAAAAAGTCGCGGACAGGCACTCTCTTGCATGCCTGCTTCATGAGAAACCGTTTGCCGGCGTTAACGGAAGCGGTAAGCACAACAACTGGTCGCTTGCAACGGATGAGGGCGAAAATCTCTTGAAGCCCGGCAAGAATCCCAAGGAAAACAAGCAGTTTCTGCTGTTCCTCGCCGCCGTTTTGAAGGCAGTCGACGACTATCAGGATTTATTGAGAATATCCGTTTCCAATCCCGGAAACGACCACCGTCTCGGCGCGAACGAGGCTCCGCCCGCTGTCATCTCCGCATTTGTCGGCGACGATATCGAGGAGGTCATTAACGCCGTTATTGACGACGACAGCAGTTTTGAAAAAAGAAACCGGGTCGCAATGGAGACGGGAGTCGATACGCTCCCGAGCTTTATGCGTGATACGACGGACAGAAACCGCACCTCGCCGTTTGCGTTTACGGGTAATAAATTCGAATTCCGTATGCCCGGCTCGTCCGTCTCGATTGCCGATACGAATATTGTCATAAACACAATCGCCGCAGAATCGCTTTCAAATTTCTCCGACGAATTAAACGGCAAAGAGGATATGAATTCAGCCGTCGACGAGCTTATCCGCCGTACGTTTAAGGAGCATAAGCGTATTATATTCAACGGCAACGGCTACGACAACGCATGGCTTGAGGAAGCCGAAAGACGCGGACTTCTCAATTACAGAACGTCAGCCGACGCGATTCCTCACCTTACCGACGAAAAGAACGTCGAGCTTTTCTCGAGGCATAAGATTTTTACTCGTGTCGAGCTTGAGGCAAGACGCGAGATCATGCTCGAAAATTACTGCAAGGTTCTGAATATTGAGGCGCTTACAATGATAGACATGGCGAAGAAGGATATCCTGCCGAGCGCGTTTGATTACATAAAGTCGCTTTCCGAAACCGCGAAGCTCAAAAAGAGCATCGGCATCGACATCTCCGACGATGCGTGCGTGCGCACCGCGCAGAAGCTTACGATGCTGACAAACTGCGCGTACAGACGAATCGAGTCGCTCAACGACGTTGTAATAGGCGCTCACGATATCGAGGACTACGAGGAGAAAGCGAATTACTTTAAAACGCAGGTTCTCCCCGCAATGCAGGAGCTGCGCGCCGTTGCCGACGAAATCGAAACAGATATGGCGAGCGAGTACTTGCCGTATCCGAATTACAGCAAACTGCTGTTCAGCGTGTGAATGAAAATAAAAACTCACGGCTCGCAAAAATGCGGGTCGTGTATTTTTTGTAATATAAAATTAAGTTTTTAGATTTAATGTGCCTTGTTTTTTTGTGCGGAGCAGTTTATGTCGATCATATTTTTGTTTCGGCAAGGCAAAGGGACGCAGGAAGTCCGGCGACTTTCAAGTTCCTTTAACGCAGGCGAAGCGGAAACAGGACGGCATAACCACTATGACCTTGGCTCGATTATGCGTAAAACACACAGTAGGCGGTTTGACTTTTTTATTTTGGAAAATAGGGAATTTGCTCTCTTTTCTTTAAAGGAAGGGAGGGTGATATTATGGCAGATGCTACTTTATTCTTAGTTGTTTTATTACTTTTGGTAATAACGATCTACATGATAATAAAAAAATAACCGTCCATATTGCTGACTATGGCGGTTATTTGAAATAACAGTCAGGGGGCAGACCGTTTATCCGGTAACTCCTTGTATTTATACTGTACTTAAAAATCCCCGATTTGTCAATACCGGCAATCCGAAGGGGTTTGTTATATATGCATTGAAGTGCAATGCATACAATTATATATTATTTGTTTTTTTTTGAAATGTTTTTCTTAACGATTTTGACCGCGTGTTTTGCCGCGTAGGGGAGAATATATTTGAATTTATCCTCCGCGACGGTCATTTTGCTCGCCTCGGACATGTTCCTGTGAAGCAAAATCGCGTCGAATTTACATTTCTTCGTGCATATTTCGCAGCCGATACAGCGGTTTTGAGCCGCGGCTGTGACACCGCATCCCGAGCATCTCGCAGTCTCGATTTTTACATGCTCCTCGGTGAGCGTACCGTGCGTATCCATAAACGGATTTGCGGATTTTTCCTCGCCGCCGGCGTACTGTCTGCCTGCCGTGTCATACGAGCCGAGACTTATGTCGTCCTTGTTAAGGGCGATAAATTCGCGTCTGTTTCTGCCTATTGTCATGTGTCCGAGCTTGAGCGCGCCCGCGGGGCTGTATTCTCCGCACTGACCGCACGATACGCATTAGTTCCCTTTTCTTTAAGCGAATTCCTGAGAATTTCGGCGTCATTGTTATTGTCCTCAAAAACGCTCTGTTTAACTTCGATAACTCTGTATTTGTCCATTTCAGATTCTTCAGATGTTAATTATATTATGCATTTACGCGTTTTTCAACAAACAATTAAAGTAAAACCGCCGATTTTATTTGTATTACTTGACTTTTTTTATTACGGATGTTAAGATTTTTAATGTGAAAAATTGTCGGAGGCGGTCGTGTGAAGAAAAAGAAAATTACCGCCGTTGTCTGCGCCGTTCTGGCTCTTGCGGTCGTTTCGGGTGCGCTTATATATGAAAGCAACATAACGCTCGATATTGATAAATTTACCGTCTCCTCGCCCGATATTCCCGGTCAATTTGATTCGTACAATATCGTTCAGCTGTCGGATATTCATAACGTCGATTATAAAAAGTTTAAAGAGGATTTTTTTGAAAGCGTAAAATCCTGCGATCCCGACGTTATTTTTATAACGGGAGATATCGTTTCTTCATATCCGCCCTCATGCGAAAATTCGATTGAAATCATATCGCGCCTTACCGGGATTTCCGACGTTTATTTCGTCAGCGGAAACCATGAGGCATGGGAGGATGAGCAGTACGGAAAAATGAGGGAAGCGTTTAAAAGGTACGGCGTCAGGGAGCTTGAAAACGAGTCGGTTTTCCTGGAAAAAGACGGCGGAAAAATAAATCTTATAGGAATTATCGACCCCGAGCTTTTCGGAGGTATGGACAAACGCCGCGCGTTTATAGAGCGAACCATGACGGGGCTTGTAAGGGACGATATGTACAACATAATGCTGTTTCACCGTCCCGAGTATTTTGATGAAATATGCGCTTCGGGCGTTCAGCTTGCGTTCACGGGACACGCGCACGGCGGACAGTTTATTCTCCCGTTTATCGGCGGAGTCATAGCCCCCGGGCAGGGTCTTTTCCCCGAATATACGGAGGGTATCTATACTTCCGATAAGACTCAAATGGTTGTAAGCCGTGGGATAGGGCAGAGTATGTTCCCGTTCAGAATAAACAATTCGCCCGAGATAGTCTCTGTTACGTTAAAAAGCGAAAAAAATTAACGGGAGTGTTTTAATAATGATAATCGATAATTTGAAAAATGCGGACAGGTATTACTCCGCTTACGAAGGGTTCAAGGAGGCGTTCGAATTTTTAGAGAACGCAAAAAACGTTGAGGACGGAAGCTATGAGCCTGTGCCGGGACTTGTAAGAGTCAATATCAATACATATACGAACAAGCCGGTTGACGAGTGCAAATACGAAGCTCACGCGAGGATGATCGACATTCAGTGCGTTATCGGCGGCGAGGAGAGAATCGACATTGTAAACGAAAACGATACTCTCAAAATGGATATCATAACAGACGAATACGAGAAAAGCGACATCGCGTTTTTAAAGAATACGGACGCGGATGTTTCTTTCGTTTACAAAGAGGGCGATTTTGCCGTTATATATCCGAATGAAGCGCACAGACCGTGCGTTGCCCCCGACGCAAAAAACGGCGTAAAGGTAAGAAAAGCCGTAGTTAAGATTAAGTATTGATATGAATAAAAGGATAAGCGAATTTATCGACTCGAAAAGGGACGATATCATAAACGACATACGCGCTCTCGTAAGAATCGCGAGCGTCAGAAGTAAGGAAAAGGACGGCTGTCCGTTCGGCGAAAAATGCGCCGAGGCGTTAAATGAGGGTACGGCGATACTCGATAAATTAAACCTTTATAATGAAAATTACGATAATTACGTCATAACAGCCTCTCTTAACAGTAACGAGACTAAGCTCGGCGTTCTCGCTCACTTAGACGTTGTCGAGGCGCTCGACGGCTGGAGCTGTCCGCCGTTTGACGTAACTGTAAAAGATGACAAGATAATCGGCAGGGGAGTCGCGGACGATAAGGGTCCCGCCGTCGCAGCCGTGTACGCGTTTCACGCGGTCAAAACGCTTTATCCCGATTTAAAATACAACGCGCGCCTTATCTTAGGCAGTGCGGAGGAGACGGGGAGCGAGGACATAGCCTATTATTTTAAGAAGAATTCTCCGCCTCCCGCGGTTTTTTCGCCCGACGCGGATTATCCGCTTATAAATACGGAAAAGGGCAGGTTCGTCCCCGAGTTTTTCGCGCAGTTGAGCGATAAAAGTACAGAAAAACGTGTAGTTTCGTTTTTCGGGGGCGTTACGTCTAACGTCGTTCCGAGAATCGCTTCGGCTGTCGTTCACGGTATTGATTTTAATAAATGCTTAGAATCGGCTCTGATTTATTCTAAGAAAACGAACGCCGAAATTACGTGTTCGAAAACAGACGGCGGGGACGTCGAATTTATATCCGTCGGCAAAAACGCTCACGCCGCACAGCCCGAAACGGGTATAAACGCACAGACGGCTCTGATTTCGCTTTTAACTTCGTTTGATATTGACAGCGATTCCTTTAATAAATTAAGAGTGTTAAACGATATGTTCCCCCACGGCGAGACCGACGGAAACAGTGCGGGGATTAAGTCCGACGATAAAGAATTCGGCTCTCTTACGTGCAGCTTCGGCACTCTGAAAATAGAGAACAATACTTTCTCGGGTACGCTCGATATCCGTTTCCCGACGATCGGAGACGGGGAGAGAATCAAGAATATTATCACCGATAAATTTAAATATAATTCAATTGAAATAAAGAAAGCGAGACTCTCCGAGGTTCACCATACGCCGGCGGATTCGCCGTTTGTAAAGGAGCTTCTGAACGTTTACGAGGACTGCACGGGTAAAAAGGGAGAGTGCCTCGCAATCGGGGGCGGAACGTACGTCCACGGTATTGACGGCGGAGTCGCGTTCGGGTGCGCCATGCCCGGAGTCGACAACCGTATGCACGGCGCGGACGAATTTTCATATATCGACGACCTTATTTTAAGCGCGAAGATGTTTGCCGAGGTCATATACGATATCTGCTCGGGCAGGGTCGGAATATGAGGATAACAGAAAACGAAAAAAGGCTCGAAACACTGTGCAAAAAGCGTAAATTCGAGTATTTCGACGTTATAGACTCGACGAATCTTTATCTTAAAAACAACGTTTCGGATTCCATGCCCGTTGTTGTTTCCGACTGTCAGACCGCGGGCAGGGGACGGCTCGGCAGGAGCTTTTATTCCCGCGGCGGAATTTATTTTTCCGTTCCGTATAAATTCACTTCGGATGAAAAATATCTGTCTTTTTTAACTCTCTCCGCGGGGCTTGCCGTCAGACAGGCGATTGAAAATATCACGGGACTGTGCGCGCTTATAAAGTGGCCGAACGACATTTATTTAAACGGCAGAAAAATATGCGGAATCCTCGTCGAAACGCTCGTTTCGGGCTGTGACATTACCGCCGTTGTCGGCATAGGAATAAACACCGACACGTCCGATTTCCCCGACGATATAAATAACAAGGCGGGTTCGCTTAGCTTAAAATCGTTCGGCAGGGACAATATTTCACTCGTTTCGTCCGTTATAAATATTCTCGACGAGCTTGTTTTTAATAAGAAGCTTACGTCCGAGGATAACGAAGAGACTGATAATTTTGTCGGACTGCTGAATAAGTATTCATACACCGTCGGACGGACGGTTGAATATAACGGGAAAAAATATACGGCGGTTAAGATAAACCGCTCCGGCTCGCTTACGATTGAGAGCGCGGACGGGGAAAAGACGGACGTGTTTTACGGAGAGGTGAAGCAATAATTTACGAACAGGAAATTATTGTTTTCAGCGGTCAGCGGTCGGTGCCTGTCATTATAAAGAATAAAAATCGTATGTAAAATATATATTCGGAGGAAAATTTGCACATGAAAAAACGCCTTATAATTAAAATCACCGCGGTTATGTCGGTTATCGCGCTGGCTGTCTCCATTGCTGTCGTGGGATTCGCCGCCGAAACCGCCGAGGTATTCCTTTCCGTCAGCGAAAACGGGTCGACCGGTGCAAAATACGCCGACGTGTATTTATGCACGGGCAAGTCCGTTTCCGAAGCCGAAATATCGGTTTCCGCCGGGGAAAACGTAAGGGTTTCGGGCTGTTTCGGCTCGATTATGCCCCCGGTCAGCGGTAAAAGCTCTCACACGGATTCGTCCGCCGTTCTGACTTTAAGTCTTGAAAACGGATATAATTCGAACGAACTCGTTTACGCGGGACGAATCGCGTTTAAGACGGATTCCGCATTTTCGGGTAAGCTCGGCGATACGTTTAAACTCGATAATTACACCGCCGATTCCGCATCCGATAAGTGCGTGCTTAAAATCGTCGACGCAAATGAATTCGATCCCGACGACTATAAACGCTCAAACGGCGAAACCGAACGCGTATCGTCCGACAGCGTAAGCGAAAATGCAAGCACGACCGCCTCTGTGACCGAACCCGCAAGCGTTCTGCCGACAGAGCCGTCGAGCAGTCCCGACAAGCCCGTCGAGCCCGAAAAAGTCGTATCGGCAAATGTCGGATTCTACGTTTATTCCGATTTTAATAATAACGCATATGCCGCCGTCGAGCTTAACCTCGGCAACGTAAAGTCAATGATAGTAAGCGTTTCCGCCGATAAGAGCAAATTCACCCTCGGCGAGGAAGCCGTCATGTTCTCAAACGATAAAGTAAATTCGAACGTAGTAATAGATTCCGAGTCAAATTCGGTAATAATCACCGCCATGACGAGTGAAAAATACGTCGATTCTTACGTTGCGTACATACCTCTGACATTGAGTAACGGCGTGAGCGTTTACGACGATCTCTCATCCTCGTTCATAGTCGATACCTCGATAATAAACGGCAGGCGTGCGAACGTTGCCGTGCAGACTCTCACGACTTCGTACACTCCCGAAAAGTACGGCGAGGGCTGGTTCAGAGGCTTCGACGCTACATTCAACAGATACGGCGACGGCGAGAGTCTTAAAGAGGAGTATCTTTTCTACGCTGTCGGCGCGGGATTCGCAAACGATTATTATGCGGAGCTTACGTTCAAGCCCGAAATTAAGGTCGTCAGAGCCTCCGCCGTCGACGAGAGCGGAACGTGTGAAATTTCGACCGATTCCGACGGAATGACAAAGGTTATATTGAGAGTAAATTCCGCCGGGGAAAAGAAGCTCGATTACAGAAGCATTGTTTCAGTCATCGTAAAATCCGAGGATGAGAACATAACTTATAAAAATATATGGGACTGTGTTTCCGTTTCTGAATTTACGACGAATTCGATTGAACAGAAAACCGACGGATTGAAATTCGTCTCATACTTAGGCAGCTGGGAACACTACGATACGGTCGACGGCGTAAATTACGTCTCCTACGATTTCGGCGAGAAAAAGGGCTACACGGCAGTAACTTCGTACGTGTCTTCGACCGAGAATAAGGACGTTGTTATAAGAGACTGCGTGCGCGAGGGCTACACAGTCGCACAGATAAACAAATACGCGTTTAAGGACTGCCTTGCAAAGTCGATAACGCTTCCCGACACCATGGAGCTTATTCTCGAGGGCGCGTTCTCGGGATGTAAGAATATTAAGGAATTTACACTGACTCCGGCCGTTTACGCCGTTAAGGAAAGAGCGTTCGAGGGCTGTTCGGGTCTTGAAAACGTTATATATAACAACGCGCTCGCACTCGAGGGTATAGGCGCTTACGCATTCCTTGACTGTAAGGAATATAAGACGATAGAGCTTCCCGCGGGCAAATATGCTCTGGGCGGGTATTCGTACGGATATATAAAGGATTCGAACGGTAATTTAGTCAGGAACGACGGCGTTAAATTTATATGCGTTTCGGGTTCGCCCGCAAAGGATTACGCAATCGAGAACGGATTTTACTATGTCGGCGTGGGCGAAGCCAGGTTCGACGTTATAAACGGCGCGAACGCAAAGCTCCTTTGCGATTATGCGAACGGCTATGTTATTGTCGATGCAGGCAAGACGCTTTCGGATATTTCCGATATGTTTAAATTAATAAAGGCAAAGTCGCTTCAGACTTCGGACGGCAAGAAAATTACCGATGGGGAAACCGTCCTTGCAACGGGTATGAAGCTTGCCCTTGAGGAAAAGGGACAGTATCTCGATATTGCGGTCAGAGGCGACGCGGATTTTAACGGTTCGGTTACCGCCGCGGACGCGAGAACAGCATTGAGAACCGCGTCGAAGCTCGAGGAGAGCGAGAGACTGCGCGATATTGCTTCGGACGTCGATTTCGACGCGAAGGTTACGGCAAAGGACGCGCGTATGATTTTAAGAGTCGCGGCAAAGCTTGAAAACTTTGAATAAAAAGAGGTAACGCTATGAAAGAGTATCAGTTCAAATCCTTCTGTCCGTACCGAGTCGCCCCGATAGGCGCACATTCGGATATTCAGTTCGGCAAGATAACGGGCTTCGCGCTCGACAAGGGCATTACAGTAAACTATAACATTGTTCCCGACGGCAGATTCACGCTCCGTTCGGCTAACTTCAACGGTGAGGTTCATTTCTCTGCCGATAAAATCCCCGAGCATAAGCAGGGCGACTGGGCGGATTATTTAAGGGGTGCGGTTCACGTCCTGTCGAGAACGAGAACCGTTGAGAACGGAATCGACGCTTACATCGAGGGAACCATGCCGATAGGCGGACTCTCGTCCTCCGCCGCCGTTACGATAGCGTTTATTTCCGCTTTAATAAAGGCGAACGGAATCATTCTGACGAGCGAGGAGCTTATCGATACCGCGCTCAAAGCCGAGAACGAGTACGTCGGCGTTAAGTGCGGACGTATGGATCAGTCCTGCGAGGTTTATGCGAAAAAGGACTGCCTGCTGTTTGTCGACACGCTCGACGGCACGCATGAGACGATAGCCCCCGGCGCGGGCATGAAGCCGTATGAGATAGCCGTTTTCTTCTCCGGCGTACCGCGCACGCTCGTAGGCTCCGCTTATAACATGAGAGTCGACGAGATACAGAGCGCGGCGTACGCACTGCTCGCGTTTTCGGGCATGCCGTACGGCAACTTTGCAGATAAACGGCTTCGTCAGATCCCTGTCGAGGTGTTTAACGAGTATAAAAATAAGCTCCCCGACAACTGGAGAAAGCGCGCCGAGCACTGGTATTCGGAGCAGGAGCGCGTTGAAAAGGGAATATCCGCATGGCGAAACGGCGACATCGCTTCCTTCGGCAAGCTGTCGTTCGAGAGCGGTCACAGCTCGATATATTCGTATGAGACAGGCTCTCCCGAGCTTAAAAAATTATACGATATAATGCTTAATACCGACGGAATTTACGGCGGACGTTTTTCGGGCGCGGGCTTCAAGGGCTGCTGTGTGGCTCTTATCGACCCCGAATTCAAGGAGAGTATAACAGAGAAGATCACGCGCGAGTATTTAAAGGAATTTCCCGCGCTGTCCGACGCTTTCGGAGTATATTTTTGCAAGAGTTCGGACGGTGTCGGCAGATGAAGTGTATAATTCTTGCGGCGGGCTACGCGACGAGGCTTTACCCGCTTACCGAAAATTTCCCGAAACCGCTTCTCCCGGTCGGGGGAAAACCGATTCTTGATTGGCTTATATCGGACATGGATTCGTCGGGTGAGGTCGACGAATACATAGTCGTTTCGAATCATAAATTTATAGAGCATTTTAATTCGTGGGCAGAAAAAAGCAAGTACAATATTAAAGTCGTTGACGACGGCACGCTGAGCAACGAAACGCGTCTGGGCGCGGTAAACGATATCGTTCTCGCCGTCGATAAATGCGGAGTCTATACGGACTGCCTCGTTATCGCGGGGGATAACGTACTCGATTTCAGCCTTTGTAAATTCATAGCCTACGCGAAGGAGAAAAACGCCTCGTGCGTTATGCGCTATTTCGAGCCGGACGTTAACAGGCTTAAAAAGTGCGGAGTCCTCACTCTGTCGGATTCCGACAGAATAACCGGCATGGAGGAAAAGCCCGCAGAGCCTGAATCAAACTGGTGCTGTCCGCCGTTCTATTTTTATAAAAAGGACGACGTTATGAAGATAAAGGACGGTATAGCCGACGGCTGCGGAGTCGACGCGCCCGGAAGCTATGTCGCGTGGCTGTGCAGAAAATCGGACGTATACGCGATGGAAATGCCCGGCAAACGCTACGACGTGGGCAATATCGAGGGGTACGAAAAAATAAATAAAGAATACAAGGGAATAAAGCAATAATTTGTTATTTTAAAGTGTAATTGTTCTTTTTGCAGGGGAGGACAATGTCTTCCCCTGCGTCCTGATTCAAATTTTATTTAAAATATAAAATCGATAATCTTTCTAATTTGATTAATAAAATAAATGATTCTTTTTTTGGAGGAACGAATAATGAGTGAAACAAAACGAACATACTTAAGCTGGCTCAACGGTGAAATCGATTCCGTTCAGAAAGAGTACACAGAGCCGACTCCGCTTCTGTCTTCGGACGGCGTTTTGCTGTCTTCCGGCTGGGCGAGACACAACGTTTTCGATTACGACCGTACGAAATCGACCCCGCCCATGCACCGCAAGGAGTGGGATTTTTACCAGATTTCAAACGGCAGATACATGGTTCAGTTAAGCTTTGCGAACATCTCGATCGGCGGTTACGTCTCGGCTGTTCTTGTCGATTTAAGACATCCGAATCCCAAAAAGAAGCTCGCTGCGGGCAAGATTGCGGACTCGACCGTGCTTTATCTCGGCGGTAAGGACAAGTATGTTCTTCCCCCCAAAGGCGACGTTCCGAACCGCGTTAAATATACAGTAACGGGACTGGGCAAGGCGGAATTCGAATTCGATACGGGAGAGGAGCGCAGAACTCTTTACTATAAATCAGCCGACGGTAAATACGAGTGTAATTTCGAAATGGATATCCCCGAGGGACTCGAAAATATAACGACGGTTCTTCCGTTTAAGGATCATCCGACGAATTATTTTATGACGACGAAGCAAAACTGCATGCCCTGCTCGGGTACATACAGATTCGGCAATAGGGTTATCGAATTTTCTAAGGAAAACACGTTCTGCTGTCTTGACTGGGGCAGAGTAAACACTCCGTATCAGCTCGTCTGGTACTGGGGCAACGGCAGTACGTATATTACCGATTCCGAGGGCAAAAAGCACACTTTCGGCTTCGAAATCACGTGGGGCATAGGCGACGAGAGCAACGCCACCGAGACGTGCATTTTCTACGACGGCAAGGCGCATAAATTCGACGCCGTCGACGTTGAGGTTTTCCCCAAGGACGATAAGTACATGAACGACTGGCACTTTGTTTCAAAGGACGGACGCTTCGATTTTGTGATGAAGCCGTTTTATGACCACCACTGCGACACGAACGTGCTGAACGCGCTTCGAATGCACTCGCACCAGGTTCACGGTATGTGGTCGGGCACTGCGGTACTCGATAACGGCGAAAAGGTCGAGGTTAAGGATATGTACGCGTTCTGCGAGTACGTAGAAAACAAGTGGTAAACAATACTTTACGAATGTAAATTATTGTTTACAGTGATCAGCAGTCGGTGATCAGCGGGCAGAAATACGTCTCGACCCCGATTTTTTTCGATTGTTTTTATTTGTTTATCATTTCAATTTGACAAAATAAAAGAATGAAAATACAAAGCAAGCCTCCGTTTCGATATGAAGCGAAGGCTTGATTTTATTGATTAACGAACCAACCGGCACTGTTCATCCGGGATGTCTCATCCCGCGGTCCGGGCGTTTTTGACATCCCCGTCACGACATTTTTATTCTATGATATAAACCTTAACTCCGTGCGCGGGAACCCTTGCGTTTATCGTCCGTCCCGACGTAAACTCCGCGTCGTCCCACACGTCCGTTACGCTGTATTCGTCCTTTTTCGCAAGATTAATAAAAGAAAGCTCCGCTGTTTTGTTAAGGTCGATTTCGGCGGTTTTCTCCGCGCCGGATTTATTGAACACGCACACGGCGGTTTTCGAATTATCGAGCGGTTTTACGAGTATGTCGACGAGTCCCGTTTTAATTCTTCTGCACTGAACTCCGAGAATGTCCTGATTTATCGAAATCATCTTTTTATTCGTCAGAATTTTATAAACCTTATTGTCCGTGTCGACGGTTCCGTCGGGTTTTATGAATTTCCTAACGTCGTTGCCGAGTATCAGCGGGGCGCACATCATGCACCACAGCGAAAAATGCGCTCTGTTTTCCTCGTCCGTGAGGTTTCCGTTGCCGACTTCGAGCATGTCGGGGTCGTTCCATCCTCCGATTGACGAATATTTCCACAATCCGACCGTCCGCTCGTAAATTAATACTATCCACGGCCAGAACGGCTTGATGTCGGGCGTTGTGCGCCACAGATTGCCCGCCGAACGCGCCCATTTCCACGGCGAATTTTTACCCCATTCGCATATAGAAAATACAATCGGTTTTACTTCTGTTGAATTCTTTTTCGCGTACTCTTGAGCCGCGCGTTTTAATTCTCTGCCCATCAGTGCGTACTGCATTGAAGCCGAGTCCGCCGCCGAGCCTACGGGATTGTAGAATTCAATTATATTAACGCCCTTTTTCAGCTTAATGTCGCGCTGAACCCGTTTTACCCTGTTGCCTGCGAGGTTTTTGTCAAAACAGAACCAAAGCTCTTCGCCGTTCGGTTTTGCAATTAAGAATCTGTCGGAATTTTTCGATTTTCTGACGGTCAGTGACATAACAGCGTCAATGTCGTTTTCACATTCAAGCTCGACGAAAAACGAGCCGTTGTGCGACGACAGCGAGGTTATGTATTCGTAATTATCCCTGTCGCAGTCGCTCATTCTGACTATGCGTGCGCCGCCTTTGAGCGTGCAGTCTTTCGGTGAAAATTTCGCGAACGCAGTCTGACCGGGACGTGAGAATTCGACGAACGCAACGTCGGGAGCCTTTTCGGACAGGGGGATGTTGTGACAGAAATCGTATTTGAAATACTCGATTCCCCACTCGGCGAGCGAGTCCGCATCCTCTCTCTCGTGCGTAAGGCTTCCGGGGTAATCCTCGCAGGTTCTGACACCGTTTGACGAGTACAGACCGAGCTTTAATCCCTTTGAATTCACGTATTCGCAAAGCAATTTAATGCCCGAGGGGAACGTCGCCTTGTCGCACTGAAGTCTTCCGTTTTCGTCTCTTTCCGAGCTCTGCCAGCAGTCGTCGATATTTACGTATTTGTATCCCGCGCCGAGAAGCCCCGAGTCCTTCATAGCGTCGGCGATCTCTTTTATCAAATCCTCGTTTATCTTCGAGGCAAACAGATTCCAGCTCGACCAGCCCATAGGGGGAGTCAATGCAGCCGAATTATTATATCCCTGCTCCGCCTTTTGCGAAAGCGTCAGCTTGTGCGCGAGCCTTTTAACCTCGCACACGGGGCAGATATGCCTTTTCTTCATAACCGCCGCCGCGCCCGTGAGCGAAGCGGTTACGGCCGCCGCTGCTGCTGCTTTTTTATTTATATTTTTCATAATTGATCAGAAGTTCGAGCCGGCATAGCCCCAGTTTGCGTATCCCGAATATTTTACGTACGTTCTGTCCTGCGAAACGCCAAGCTCCTCCTCTATGATACGGCAGAGCTTTTCAGTCATTTTCTCGCTTGCCGACGCGTCGACGTTTCCGAGCAGACTTACGTCAATCATAGCCGAATCCGAGCCGTTATCGCCCGCGAACCACATTTTCCTGTCTCCCTCAATCGAGACCATGAGCCATCTCTCCGTCTTGCCGGGGAAACATTCGATAGCTTTTCCGAACGCTTTTTTTATCGAATCAGCCTGGCTGTCCGATACTTTCGCTGTTGTTTTTAATTCAATATAAGGCATAAAAAGACCTCCGAAACTGTTTTTTATTATTATAATTTATATTTGAATTTTTTTCAATATATTTAGCCGTTCGGCAGTTGCCGGAATCTGTATTTTTCTGTATTATGAAGAAAAGGAGGCATGTTTCTTATGAAAAAAGTATTTTCATTCTTTTTAAGCTTTGTGATTATCATTTCGTCGCTTTCCGTTTTGTCGTCTGCGAATTACGACGTTACGATTGTTTCGGTTTCGGTTCTTTCGAACGGCGTTTTTATCGAAAATTTCGACAGTACGGAATCTGCGGATTACGACGGGGAAACGAATTCAATGTCTCAGGCATATCAGTATTACAGTCTGTATGACGTTGACCCCCTTCTGATGTTTGAATACTCCGACGGAACTCAGTCGACCTGCTTGCTCTCGTCCGTGCAGTACGAGCTCGGCGTTTATCCCGTTATCGAGTCCGACCAGTCTCATTTAAACGTATGGGGAGCGGGAGCGCACGAATTTGTTTTGACAATAAACGATGTTTCGTGTACGGTTGATGTCGTTATTGAGCCGTGTCCGTATGAGTCTGTTTCAATTGATGATAACGGAGGGCTTTTTATCACTCTTACACACAAGAACGGAAACAAAGAGACGTACGAGGCCGATTCTTTTACCAACAGCTTTATTTCCGGAATCGGCAGCGACGTGGGATATCTTTATACCAAACAGGGGCGTGCGTTCAGGTGCGTAGTTAAATATTATACGGAGCAGGTCAGCGAAACTCAGCTGATATCAGACAGAACGAGAGACTTTTCGCTTGTTTTCGGCGCGTTTGAATCCAATATAATATCGGGTGCGGAGTGGTACGACGATTATTTTAAAAAGACGGAGATTCTCTCATCCGCCGTGGCGTCCGGACTTGTCAGTTTTGATTCGTCGAATCCGGGCGATGATTACGCCGATATTGCCGCGGCGGCGCTGAACGCGAAATATTTTTATTCTAATGACCCTGTCAATTCCGGAATTTACGCAAACTACGGCGAACTCACCCTGACGGTTTCCGCAGGCGCCGATATTCTCAAAGAAGCTCTGTCCGAATCGTTCGGTATTGACAATCCCGATTTTGAAAAGCTTAAGGATTGTTATGACTCCTCCGGCGGTTTATATGTTTTTAAAAATGATAAATATGACCCGACTCTCGTGCCGGATATTTCTACGAGTAAGAAAACGGATGACGGAACGGTTTATTATTTCGTTATCCTTCACTATCCGACCGAGGGCGGAATTTATCCCGAGATCAGCGATACTTATTATGCGTATTTTAATTCCGACGGCGCGCTTCTTCGCATTACGAACAGAAATCCGGACGCCCCCGACGACGAGCTCGCGGTCAGCCCGGGGTTTGACTTTGTTTCGATCGACAGCGCCTCGTCCCTTATATATGTTTCGCCGTTGAATTTACAGATGACCGTCGGCGAGCTGACGCCCGCATTTGACAGATATGTCGATCCGAAATGCGATGAAGCCGATTATATTCGCAACGGTATGCTCTTTGACTGCGCCGCAAGAAAATATCTCGTCGTTCTTTTCGGCGACCTTGATTCAAACGGCAAAATCACGGCTTCAGACGCAAGAAATGCGCTGAGAATATCCGCAAAGCTTACCGAGCCCGACGAAATATCGGTTCTCGCCGGCGATCTGAATAAAGACGGCTTCGTGTCCGCAAAGGAATCGAGATCGATACTCCGCTTCGCCGCAAGACTCGACGCAGAGCTTGAATATTAAATAAAACGGATTGAGAAACTTTTCTCCGGCTTAATACGCCTCCCCGAAACCGCACGGTTTCGGGGAGTTTATATAAGCCGAACGGCTGACCCGAGGGTCAGCCGTCCTGTGTTATTATTGTCCGTATTGATATAGCGTATTAGAAAGCCTTGCCGCATATCTGAGTGTTGCGCGGGCTTCGCTCGCTTCTATAATATAGTTTTGATTATAGTCGCACGCGGTCATTATAAAAGCGTCTTCGGGGTCAAGCTTTGCGGCGATTCTTAATATGATTCTCGCGTCCGCCGCAGTTATTCTGCCGTCCGAGTTGACGTCGCCCCATACCGTCGTTATGTATCCGCGTCTGCGGTGAATAAAACTCATACCGCATGGAACGGCGGTATCGTCGTCTATCGGCAGTTCGACTTCGTCGCTGAACATTTTCTTAAACAGAGAGGCGGTCGTTCCGTCGGGTGACATCGGTTTGAGCGTTATAAGTATGAATTCGTCATATTCTGAAAAAGATATATACCTGCTGAAAGCGGAATCGTAACGCAGCGGTTTTTCGTCCAGACCGCAGTATTCGCAGAACCCGTCGATGAAATTGTGAAACAGAGGATCCAAAATTCGGCTGTCTTTTAATACGTATCCGCAGTCTCTGCACGTTATTTCTTCGGTTTTTCCCTCCGAATAGCAGTCCGGCGGTACGCCTTCTACCGTATATGTGTTTTTGTGTTCGCATACGGGAAGCTCGGGATGAACGTCGATTGTGAACGTCTGCGGTTCGAATTTGTATTTTCCGTAATAATCCGCGCTGCTGTTTTTGTTTACGGAGAACGTAACGCTCCTTACTCCCGTTCTTACTTTTAATTTGAATACTGCAAGCTCCAGAGAATTCCTTCGGTGAGGCATGGTCTCGGTGTTTGCCTGTGCGAACAGTTTTAAGACGCTGTTTTCTTCATCTTCGGAATGCGACGCGCTGAAATGATAATCGGCGGCACTGTCTTCCTTTGCGTATATGAACAAAACGTCCTGTGTTGAAAAATTAAGTGCCAAAAATATAGAGTTAAACGGCTTGATTTTGTCCGCAGAAACGGTTAATGTCAGTTCGTCGGTGTCTTTGTCAAAAGAGCTTTCATATCTAAAAACGGGGGACGGGTATGTAGGTGGTGTCTGCGGAATATCGACGGTCGCCCCGCCCGTCAGCGGAACGGTTGAGTCCGCCGTGCTTTCATTGTTTATATTTATTTTGACGGACGATACGCCCTCGTTTATCTGAAGCTTAAATTCGACAAGCTGCATGTCGTCGAAGAATACGAAAACATCCGTATGCAGAGATATCGAATTCATATCCTCTGCGATTTCGCAGTCGCCGAACGCCGAAGAATAGTCGCAGTCGTACAGTACCGCCTTGTCCGTTTCCCATTCAATCACCGTATCAAGCTTGCTTCTGCCCGTCATGTTTTCGGAATACGCGGTTACGTACAGAATTTTAGTATAGAAATCGTACTCCGTACGGAATCCGATTTTCGGGTCTCCGTTTATTTTTAACAGCGGAATACTGATCTGCTGTGACGGACAGTGAACCGAATCAACGACGCTCGACGCTTCGTTTGTATAAAAATTCACGTATTTTTCGGTTGTTTTCGGACTTACCTTGAATGTCGCGATATATACCGTATCCTCGGTAAACGGCACGTCCGAGTTTATACTGACGAACATGCCCTCTTCGTCGATAAGCGTTGCCTTTACGTCGTAATTTTTATTAAGATCGGTCGCGCCGAGATAATCGAGATCGTTCGCCCAAAATCCGATTTTAAACTGCGCGGAGCGTTTTCCCTTTGCGTGGTTGAGCGAAACCTTAACGTCGAGAATATTCGAATCCGGGTTGTAGTTTCCGCTTAAATTGCACATGTCGTACGGCATTTCACCGTCGGAAGCAAACGACGGTATTGCCGACATATTCAGAATAAGGATGAAGGTCAATGCAAATGAGAGTAAATGTTTAAGTTTCATGACAGCCTCGCATATGTTTATTGTAATATTGTAATTATATACTATCATGTAATAAAGAATTTTGTCAATGAAATTTTTAATCTAATTGTTACTGTCGACGGTTAACATAATGTTATTTGTTTTACATTATGTTCGTAATTTTGGAAAATCATATTGACATTATGAGAATGTATGTTATATAACATTACCACAAAAATAACAATTCCGTTCTTTTGGGCAATGGGTATTATGCCCTCAAGGACGGCGGAGACTGCGCGAACTTTGTTTCGCAGTGTATTTACATGGGCGGTCTCGATATGAATTCAAGCTGGAATTCATCGGGGTACAAAGCTCACTATTCGTCCTCGAGCAACGGCTCTTTCATAAGAGCTCAACAGCTTTATAATTATGTTGTGTCTTTGGACGGTACGAGCGTTCGTAATCCGTCCGTAAAAGATATAAGTATAGGCGATCTTATATTTTATAAGACAAAAAAACAGTAAAATGCATCACAGCGCAATAGTTTTTGACATTACGGGCGGTACGCCTGTTGTCGCCGCGCATTCGACGATGAAGAACGGCGTTGAAGTAAGATATAAAATATCAAATTGTCACTGCGGAGTTACAGGAGATAATACATATCTTGTTCAAATGAACGGCGCTTCCTACGTTGCTCCGAATCCGAGAATCTTTGACGTTCATATCGCTTCGTCAAGTTCAAAGCTTCGTAAATCGACTTCGTAGTCAAGTTCGGCAGTCTTAACGTTTATGAAGGGCGGGTATGCTCATGGTTATGAGGCGAAAACGGTTTCGGGCGTTAAAAGAGGCAGAATCAAGTTAAGCGGATTTAATTATCAAAGACACATCTAGTCATAAGTTTTTAACATTTTTTTAATACTTCAAAGCAAGAAAATCCGAGACTCGCGATTAACCGAATCTCGGATTTTTTTAGGCTGTTTTTTTTACAGCACTTTTTTGTATAAAATATGAGGAATTTATATTAATATTTAAAAGATAAATGTAACAAATTTGACATTAGGTTGATTCAAAATCCAATATATAACAATTATTGTGTATTTCGTGCCGAAAAATTGTATTTCATTCCCTTTTTTAAAACAGTATTGACAAAAAACAACCTAATGGTATATAATTTATACAAATAACTGCCAAATAGATGTTAATTTGCTTGTATATATCTGTGACAGGACAAACCAATCAGAAACAATTATTATATTGTGCACTGTGATTAAAAATGCCTGACTTATATTTTTAGCGGGGGTTATGTATGACAAAATACAAAGTTAAAATAAAGGAAAATCACCTGCTTATTACGGCTAAACTGTCAAAAGAAGATGTTATTAACACTCCCGAACTGTCTTTTTTAACAAATAATTATATAAGGGGTATTTTAAAACCCGTACAAAAAAGAGCGAGGAGAATTGAATATTCCGGACCAGCCGCCTCCGCACTGTCACTTAGATTGAAGAGACCGATTTCAAAATTTGAGTTTTTTCTTATAGCGGAACAGTTTTTGGATATATCGGAACGTATAAAAAAGAAAAATCTTTTTGTAAACAAACTTGAATTTGCGCTTGACAAAATTTATATAAACGAAACGACAAAAGAACTCCAGTTCCTGTATCTTCCGTTGACTGTTGTGCGTACAGGTGCAGATATGATGAACTTCTTTTTAAACTATGCATATTCCGTAACGCCGGCGATGGAAGCGGACCGCGATTATGTTTCAAGGTTTGTATTTTTCCTAAATTCACTTCAGAAATACGATCCGAAAATTATAGAAGCCTATATCGGAAAAGAAGATCGCACCGCTGTTGAGGCGATAAAAAGTCAAAACGTTTCATACAGCGGTTATATGACAGACAAACGAAAAGAATATTACGAACACTACGAATCAAAGAAGTCGGAAGATGATGAGGATACCGGATTGCTTTCGGATGAAGAAGACACCGGTTTATTGGATGAGGGCGATGAAGATACCGGATTGCTTGGTGAAAAAGCCGGCGAGGCTACGGGTGTTATGGATGATGAAAAAGAAACCGCTTTGCTTGTTGAAAATCCGATTCACTATCCGTCGCTGCTCCGTGTTTTGACAGACGAAACAATAAGCGTTAATAAACCTGTTTTTAGAATAGGAAAAGAAAAAAGTTATGTCGATTATTTTGTCTCAAATAATAACGCGGTCAGCAGAAGTCATGCGGATATAGTAACCCGCGGAAACAGATATTTTATTGTAGATCTTAATTCGAAGAACAGAACGTACGTAAACGGTGCGCCTATTCCCGTTCAGTATGAAATTGAAATTTTTAACAATGACAGGATTAAACTGGCGAACGAAGAGTTTATTTTTGCTGTTTGATATTTTTATGGGAGTGTATATAAATGCATTTTGTCGCAATCGCAGATACGGATATCGGTATATCTAAAAACACAAATCAAGACAGTATCTTAATAAAATATGCAAAATTTGACGAGGGCGAGGTTCTCATGGCCGTTGTATGCGACGGTATGGGCGGACTGGCAAAAGGCGAGCTCGCAAGCGCGACGGTTATCAGAGCATTCAATAACTGGTTTGACGAAGATCTCCCGTATCAGCTTGTAAATGCGGATATGAACGTAATCGGCGGCAAGTGGGATCTTATGCTGAAAACTCTTAATTCCAAGATCGGCGAATATGGCAAGTCTCGAAATGAGAGCCTCGGAACAACTTTTTCGGGAATTCTGTTTATAAACGACAGATATTTGATCGTTCATGTCGGAGATACGAGGGTTTATTATCTTGGTTCATCCATGTCCCAGCTGACGACCGATCATACGTTTGTTGCAAGGGAGATAGACAGGGGGACGATGACTCTTGAACAGTCAAAAACGGATAAAAGAAGAAATTTATTGCTTCAGTGCGTTGGTGCTTCGCCTGTTGTCGATCCGCAGGTTCTTGTCGGCAAAACAAATTCCGGTGCGTATATGATATGTTCCGACGGTTTCAGACATGAGATAACGGAACAGGAAATGTTCGAATCTCTGAAACCGGTCAATCTTATTAATAAAGAAGCGATGCACAGCAATGTTCGTTATCTTATAAATCAAGTAAAAAAACGTAACGAACGCGATAATATTTCGGTCGTTTTGATAAAAACAGACAACTGAGGGGGATAAACGATGACGGCAATCGGAACGGTGATTGACGATAAGTACGAGATTTTAAAGGAAATCGGCCGCGGCGGAATGTCAATAGTTTATCTCGCTATGGATAAGCATCTGAATAAGCAATGGGCGGTTAAGGAGATAAGAAAAAAAGGCAACGGAAAGAATGACGAGATTGTTGTAAACAGTCTGCTTGCCGAGGCCAACATGATGAAAAGACTTGACCATCCTGCTTTGCCGAGAATAGTTGATATAATCGATAACGGTATTACCATTTATATTGTAATGGATTATATTGAGGGTGAGTCGCTTGATAAGATTATAAACGAACACGGCGCGCTTCCCGAGGACAAGGTTATCGTTTGGGCAAAACAGCTATGCGACGCGTTGGGTTATCTTCACTCGCAAAAGCCTCCGATTATTTACAGAGATATGAAGCCCGCAAACGTTATGCTCAAACCGGAGGGTAATATAAAAATAATAGATTTCGGTATCGCAAGGGAATATAAGGAACAGAATCTTGCGGATACTACGGTTTTGGGAACAAAAGGATATGCTCCTCCCGAACAGTACAGCGGGCAGACCGATCCTCGATCCGATATCTTTGCGTTGGGTATGACCATGCATCATCTGCTCACGGGAATTGATCCGCGTTCCGGCGAAGCTTACGCGTCCGTAAGACAATGGAATCCGGAACTATCCGAGGGAATTGAGGCTATCGTAGATAAGTGCGTAGAGCCTGCTGCGGAAAACAGATATCAAAGCACCGCGGATCTTTTGTACGATTTGGAACATCCGGATTTAATAACCCGCGGATATAAGAAAAAACAAAAAAGAAAACTGTTTTCTTTTGTTGCATTCGCTTCGTTGTCAATAATAACTGCCGCGGCGGGACTTATCTCAAACCTGTCCGCCCGAGCAATAAACAATCGCGATTACGACAAACTTATAAGCGGATCTGCCGTTGAAAGTTATTACGAAGCTATAAATATTTATCCCGACAGAGTGGACGCGTATGATAAGGTCATAGATTATTATAAAAATTCAAGTGACGACGCAAGCGATGAAAATATTAAAAAAATCGGAAATCTTATAGAAGCCAATTCTTCGGAGTTGGATATAACTGATCCCAAAATCGCGGATATGTATTATGATATGGGAAAACTTTATTTTTCCGAATTTTCCGGAGACTTTAAATCGCGCGCCGTTTACGCGAAGGCTTCATTCCAGAAAGCGGTAGAAAACGATACCGAATACGAGAAAAAAGCAATAGCCGAATGCTATTATTCGATATGCAGTTTTATGACGAATCAAAGCAAAACGTCAGAACATCAGAAGTCGGATTATGAAAGTATAATCACGGAAATGAAAAATGCTGTGGACGAAGTATCGAAAGCAAACGATCAAGAGGCGAATTTCGATAAAATCTCGTTATATTATGTTGCGTATCTGTTTATAAACGATCAGGCAAAATATCTTGCGGGTGTCGGATATGATGAAAACGATATAAAGAATCTGTCTGAATCCGTTTATATGAAAGCGCAGAGTTTAACATCTTCGCTTCCTGAGGTTCAGCGTTTGCAGACCGAGATGCGAAATGAAAAAGACGCTTTTTCGCAAAATATAGATAACGAATACGCCGAAGCGGCAAAATGGCAGCAGGCGAGCGTAAAAGCGAGGAGCGGAGGCGAAGACAATGGCTGATAATTTATCTGTAATATCAACGGTTTTGTTTATTGTTGCGGGAGTTTGTCTCGCGGTTGCTATCGTATTGTTTTTTTCTTTAAATATCCCGTCGGTAATCGGGGATTTGAGCGGACGGACGGCAAGACGTTCGATAAAAAACATGCGTGCCTCAAATGAAAAATCCGGTGCAAAAGGATATAAAACCGACAAAATAAATGCGGAACGCGGAAAACTAACGGCAACGATGAAGCAAGAGCGAGTTTTGGAGAACACTGCTGCGAAAAAAGATAAAAAAGCAGTTTCGGCGGCGCAGAACAAAAATGACGGTACTGCGAGAGCCGAATTTAAGCAGAGTGTTCCCGAAAATAACTCAAAATCGTCGAATGTTCCGGAAACGGGACTGCTGTACAATCCGAATGTGACATCATTCAGCGAGCCTACCGAGCTTCTTGCCGCTTCGCCGCTTGACGCTGAGGAATACCCTCAGGAATCGTCAAGAGTTCCCGAATCTCGAAAGAAACAGCTTGTATTGATTGAAAATATAATGATGATTCATACGGACGAGGTGATTTGATGAAATCGCTGAAAAAATATGTTTTGCTGGTTCGTTTGTCGTTTGTAGGGTCTTTTTTATCGTCAGTGTCGCTTTTTCTTATTCCTTTTGCGGATATTAACGGTCAGGGTATTCAAAAAGCGTTTGCTTATGTGGCAGCAGCTGTTTTTTGGTCAGGATTTATTCTTGAGATTATATTTGTTTTTGCGTCATCCTGCGACAGAAAGAAAATTGAAAAAAAGCGAGTGGACGCCGGCGGAGAGCCGTTGAAAAAAACCGGAGTCGGCGCGATTACATTTTTTTCAAACCGACTTGCGGCGGCTGCCGATTCGATATTTATCGTTACTGCAATTGCCGTGGCAGTTTTGTCTGTTTTAAAGGTGAAAAATAATATTATCGTTATGTTCGTTACGGCAATAATGTTCTTCTCGCTTAATATGCACTGCATACTTAACGGAAGAAATTACAGATATTACGCCAACGCGCGGAAATTTTTAAAAAAACAAGGAGCGAAGAAAGATGAGTGAACTGAAAATTCGTCGCAGAGATAAGATTCTTTCGGTTTTTCTTGCTGTGTTAATGATCATCGGTGTTCTCCCGATATCGGCTTTTGCGGAAAATTCCGACGGCAAAAAAACCTCTTTGACGACTGATATTGCGGGAAAATCTTTTACGGTCGGTCAGTCCGAAGAATTTACATTTACAACGAATGCGTCAGCCGACGATGAGGGAAAATATGTTGTCGGCACGTTTGATTTCTTAAATGACAACGGCGCAAAGTATAAACTCGAATATCTTGAAAATGACGGAAATTGGTATCCGCTTGACGGCGATTTCGGTCCTGCGGGAGGATTCCCTCTGACGGACGGTTCTGTCAGTAAATTCAGAGTTACGTTCGAAAATGCGGATACATATAAGTTTGCGGCGTCGATTAAAGAAGTTTCCACGGGGAAGATACTTTGTTCGGCAGAAGAGATTTCCGTAACTGCGTCCGCAAATCAGACCAAACGTGCTTCTCTTACGACAAATATAGAGGACCTTAAATTTGTTCAGGGGCGTTATACCGAGTTTAAGTTTAAAACTACGGCAAATTCCGACAAAGGCGTTATGGTTATCGGCTCGTCGAATTTTAACGATCCCGACGCAATAGAGTCGCTTGAATATTATGAGACGAAGACCGGAGCATGGATGCCTTTAAACGGAGAATTCGGGCCGTCCGAGGGATTTCCTATGTCCGACGCAGAAAGTTTATTTAGGGTTAAATTTAAAATGCCCGGCAATTACAGTTTTACCGCTTCTATGAAATACGCTTCCGGCGAAAACAAAGGCAGCGTTCTTTGCAGTGCCGACGCTGCTTTTCACGTTTATGCATCCGATGCAATCAATATAACAAAGAACGACGGCGGTACTGTCACGGTAGGCGAAGTATCCCTTTCGGGAAATGAGTCGTCAAAAAGTTTTAACGTTATTGAGGGGGATAAAATAAATGTTTCCGCAGTCCCCGACGCGGGATGGCAGATTTCTTCTGTTTCGGTAAACGGAATCCAGCAGAACCTGAACGGTAATTTCGAAACTTTTAGAACCGAAATAACGGCCAAGGATGAAGATATTTCAATCGACGTTAAATTTGTTAAATTATATACGATTATAGTTAGCTACGACAGTGAAAGCGGTACGATTGAAGCATCCCCCGAGTGCAAGGGCGGTACTATTTATGCGGTTTCCGGAGATAAAGTTACGTTAAAAGCGACGCCTAAATCCGAGTATCGCGTAAGCGAAGTTAAAATTGACGATAGCATCACAAAGTATGACACAAATGAGTTTAATTCGTCGCATCCTTACGAATGGACCGGTATTGCAAACAAGGATTATACGGTGGAAATAACGTTTGCTCCTTTGGTTTATAAAATCGAATGTAATATTCCTTCAAACGCAAGTGTATCTCTTTCCGGCAGCCGTGTTAATATTCACGAAGACGCAACGCTCGAAATAACGTGCAAGTCAAATTATAAGATAAGTAAAGTTCTTGTAAACGATATTGATATGACAGCTTCCCTTACCGAATCTGACGGTTCTGCTGTCGTTCTGGTTATTCCGGATATTAAAGAGAATAAAAAAATAGAAATTTCCATAGCAGAATCGGAGTCCGTGTTTGCCGACGGAAATATTGTTTGGAATTACGGTGACGCCGTAAGACGTGACGGTTCCGTTTATGTGTTCAAAAAAGGCGAGTCGGTTCGTTTTTCAACGGAGAAGCAGGGTATTCGTATTATTTGCGAGGACGGAAGCGTTTTAGGCGGATACAATACTCAAATTGCAGATATAGAGTCCTCAAAGAAAATAGACAAAATAGAACTGAGATATGATTTCGGCTGGCATACCGTAACATTGTCAGATTCCTCGGTTTTTGCTCCCGTTATTGCAATTGATAACGGCAAACCGGTTGCTGTTGTAAATACGGATAAAAACTGCAAAGATACAAACGGTTTTTATACGACGGACGTAAAACTTGTCGCTGCGGCGGAAGACGCCGGAGAGTATTATTCCGGTATTAAAAAAATTGAATACAAGATAAAAACTGACGATAAAGAGTCCGAATGGGTTTCTATTTATGAATTAAATGACGAAGCGGGCGAACTTGCAAAAAAAGTCGGAGATCTTGATATAACCGTAAATTCAAGCGAGTATAGCAGAAGTAACGTTACGGTTTTCGTTAGAGCGTACGATATTGCGGGCAACGTTTCGGACGAATCGAGCGTCGTTCTTAATATTCTTACGGTAAAACCCTCCGTTGTAATTGAATATAACGAAAATGATGTTTCTCCGTATGCTGCTGAGGGTACCGTCTGGTATAACGTTAAAAGAACTGCGGTCGTTAAAATTACCGACAGAGCAGACGCATTCAACAGATTGTCTGCCGAATCGGGATTTAAGTTTGAAGATTCAAGCGTAAAAGACGTAAGTTTTTCGGAATGGACGCACAACGGAGACGTACACACTGCCGTGGTTACGTTCGTATCGCAGGGAGAATATAAAATTGCCGCGTATGAATACGTAAATTCAGCGTCTCTCTCTGCAGAATCAGTTAGTTTTAAAGGCAGTAATACAAAATATTTCGGAATTGATGAAACATTACCTTTCGGCGAACTTGTTTCTTCAAATTCTTCATGGGGCGTATGGAGTAAACTCCTTGACTCTATAACGTTCGGTCTTTTTACAAATTCCGAGATCTCATTCTCGCTCAGGGGTAACAAAGGCGAAGATATAAATTCCGGATTCCAGAAAGTATCATATTATATCTCGGAATCCGATACCGTTCTTGCGGAATCGGAGCTTAACAGTTTGTATGATTCCGGTAAATTTACGGATGACGGCACCGACGGTGTTTACGGCGTTACCGTTAATAACGAGTCGAAATTTGCGGTATATGCCCGAATTGCCGATAATGCAGGCAATGTTGCGTATATCGGCTCTCAGGGCGTAATTTATGACGTCACGGCAAGCAATATCAGCTTAAATTTGAAAGCGTCCTCTGCCGGCACAGGAGTCTACGGAGTCGGAGACCTTGAAACGTTTAATGTTGAAGGAAAAGAAATTAAGGGAATTAAAGCCGGCGTTTGCGTAACAGACGAACTTTCGGGTATTAAGCATGTAACTTATGAAATAAAAGCCGATTCGAAAGAGTCGGAGTCCGGAACGCTTTTTGCTGCGAAAAACGGCAGAATCGTTAAAGAGAAAAAGGATCTTTCGATTATTATTGACGCAGCGAAATTCAATTCGACAAACATTGTTGTTTCGGTTACTGCGGAAGATAATGCAGGAAATAAATTTACACGTAATGTTACGATTGCCGAGATCAATACGGATCCCATTACCGCCGGAGTCAATATGGACGGCGTCCCCGTAACTGTCGACGAGTCCGGACACGGTTGGTATTCGGCAGGCAGAAAAGCAACGTTAACGGTTAACGATTCCGCTTTTGACGCCGACGCCGCATTCTCGGCGATAAAAATAGAAAGAAATTCGGTTTCTCTTACCGAGACGGAGATAAACTCCGGAAATATTGTTAAATTCGGAACATGGACAGACGGAGACAACAAAAACTCTCACAGTATTTCTTTTGAATTCATTGAAGACGGTATATATAAATGGACTTTTACGTATAAAAATAAAGCCGGAAATGAATTTAATTTTGCGTCAATTTCCGTATCCGGCGCAGAAACTCCGTTTGACTTTACAATCGACAGCGTCAAGCCTACCGGAGAAATAAAGGAAAATGGTTTTTCATGGAGAAGCATTCTTAATAGAATAACGTTCGGGGTGTTTAACAGTAAACCCGAATTTTCGGTAATCGCGTCGGTTGACGACGATTTAAGCCCCGTAAAGGTAACATATTATAAAAGTTCCGCAGATAAAGCGCTGTCAAGTGAGGAACTTAACGCGCTTTACGGCGACGGCAAATTTACCGATGTTGTACCTTCCGCAGTTGAAAAAGACGAATTTGTCGTTTATGCGAGATTTACGGATAACGCCGGCAACTATTCGTATTATTGTTCGGACGGACATATTGTCGAAAACTCCGGCGCGGCGGTATCAATCGTTTCTGTTGATCCTGTATCCGGTATTTACTCTCTTGCCGATCTTAAAGATATCACAGTAACGGAAAACGGAGAATCAAAAACCGTTAAGGGTATAGACGTATCGATAAATGCAAAAGAAGCGAACGACGGCGACGATATCTATTCCGGAATTAAGAGCATAACATACGAGGTTAAGAAGAGCTTTGCCGAGAATGACGCAGGCTCGGTTACTCAGAGAGGAACGCTTTATACATACAGTGCTCCTGATGGAGGCAGTGAAAAATCAGATCTTTGTCGTGAATATAATACGAACGTTGTTATTGACGCAGAGAAGAACGACGCATGTTTTGTTACTCTTACCGTTACTGTAACAGATAACGCAGGTAATGTTTCAACAGGAGTCAAGAAGTTTGATATCGACGTTTCACAGCCTGAGATTGAAGTTTCATATGACAGCAATGCGCCTCAAAACGGTTCGTATTTTTCCGACTCCCGTACCGCGACGGTTGTTATTACGGAGAGAGGAAGTCATTTCAATAAAGAAGCTGCGGCAGAATTCTTGAGAGAATCAATAAAGTCTTCAAAATTGTCGGGTGAACTTTCAGAAGAAGAAACGCAGAAATTATATTCGATTTCATGGGATGACGATGTTCTTTCTAATTCTAATCCCAATGAAGACAAATTTACGGCTAAAGTAGTATTCGACGGCAGCGCGGCATATTCGTTTGTTCCGACATATACAGACGACGCGGGAAATTCGAATAAAGAAATCGTATATGCCGACGGTACGGCGGCGCCGTCTTCATTTACCGTAGATAAAACGAAGCCTACCGGCTCGGTATCTATAAACGAAAATACGTGGACAGATTTTGCCGATATTCTTACATTTGGACTGTTCAGCAATAAAAAAACTTTAGTATCAGCTTCGGGCGAAGACGACATAAGCCCCGTAACGGTTGAATATTATAAACATAGTTCGGATGTTCCACTTAAAGAAGTCGATATTTCCGCTCTCAGTTTTGTTTCTTACGAGCCGTTTGAGATAAGTGATGACGATATGTTCAGCGTATATGTCAAGATTACGGACAGCGCAGGTAACTTTACTGTTATTAATTCTGACGGATATATTGTCGATACCGCAAAATCCAACGGGGTTATCGTAAAAGCTGTAGATCAGCCTAATGAAAACGGAATATACGGTATAGATAACGTAAAGAAGTACGGAGATGTCACAGGCGTTAAAGTTCATATTGACGCTATGGGCGAGAATCTTTATAAGTCCGGTATTGCTTCCGTATCTTATGTCGTTGCATCCGATATTGACGGCGAGATCGTTACGACTCAGGAAGGAACGCTTTACTCGTTTAAACATGTTCGAAACGACGAAAATCGAGGCGGCTTGATTGACGTAAAAGATGTCAATGAAAAGGATATCCATAAAGACGGTGCTGTTCCTCAAATATCGGATCTTCGCACTTCGTGGTCCGGAGATATCATAGTAGACGCGTCTAAAAACAACAGCTGTAATGTCAACGTAACGGTTACCGTTACGGATAATGCGGGCAACGTTTACACCAATACCGAAAAGTATCCTATAAATCTTGATATTGATACCAATTCTCCCTTAGTGGACGTAACCTTTGATAACAATGCCGTTATAGGAGAAAAGTATTTTAACGCTCCGAGAACGGCAACGATCGTTGTCACTGACAGGGATTCTCATTTCGATCCTGCAGCAGCTTCCGCCGGTATTGTAATTACCGCAAAGGACGTTAAGGGACGCAATGTTGAGAATGCGTACGACATAAGCGGATGGACCGATGAAAAACACGGTGCAAATCCCGATAAAACCACGCATACCGCATTGATTTCTTTTAAATCGGATGCAAATTATACTTTTGAATTCTCATATGCGGGCAAATCGAAAAATGTTAACTCAAAAATTAATACCGGAGATAGCGCGGTTCCGTTTGATTTTGTTGTTGACACTAAGGCTCCTGTATCGTCCGTTTCTGTTAATAATCATGTTTGGAACAAGCTTTTAAGTGTTCTGACGTTTGGACTTTATGATAATGTTAAAGCGGATATTACGGTTGAAACATCCGACGCGACAACGAATTCCTTCGTTGAATACTACAAGACTAATGATCCGGTTGCTCTTGATACAAAAGCTCTTGACGAACTTTATGCTCAGAATAAATTTGCTGCGTATGAAAAGTTTTCGGTCAAAGCAAACGAACAGTTTGTCGTTTATGTCAGATCTGTTGACGCTGCCGGAAATTACTCTTATATAAGCACGGACGGATATATCGTAGATAACGTCGGAGCGAGTATAACTCTTACTCCGGATAAGACAAACGAAAACGGAATTTACGGATTAAACAACGTTTCGGATTATAAATTTAACGGAAAAATGATAAACGGTATTAAAGTTGCGGTTAACGCGAAAGAAGCAGAACCGTATTCCGGCATTTCAAAGGTTGAATATTGGGTAACAAGCGACGGTAAAGAGACTCAAAGACAGACGATTTTCTCGTTCGATTATTCCCGTGAAACCGGTGAAAATACAAATAACGGAACGCTGAAAATTGTCGATTACTCCGATATGTCGGAAAAAGTTACAACCTTCAGCGGTAACGTTCCGACGAAAGATCAGCTTGTGTCAGAATGGAACGGCGCTTTGATAGTTGACTCTTTGCTTAATAATTCAAGTAACGTAAAAGTTTACGTCGGAGTGACCGATAATGCCGGCAACTATACGCAGGAGAATATTTCCATCGACATGGATGTTACTTCACCCGAAATAAAAGTAGTCTATGATTCTGTTTCGAACAGTAACGCACAGAACGGTTATTATACGTCGAGAACGGCAGTTATCAGCATAACAGAACGTTCAAACCACTTTGATTCCTCTGCAGCTTCCGACGGAATATCAATCACCGCGGTTGATTCAAAAGGAAACGCAGTCGATTCTGCGTATTCCTTAAGCGCATGGACAACCGCAGAGGGAGAATTCGCGGATACGGCGGTTCATACGGCAACATTAAAATACGCTGCCGACGCAAATTATACCTTTAACATCTCGTATTCGGATAAGGCGGGGAACATAAATACGCCTGTCGATTATTCGGACGCAGAGAATGTAAATAAATTTACGGTAGACTCTACGGCTCCGGAGGGAACCGTTACCGCGGTAAGCGCGGAGGGAAGAACAGAATCATGGAGCAGTGTTGTAGATTCGCTTACATTCGGATTCTGGTCTAACTCAAAAATATCCGTTGCATCTTCGGCTGACGACGCAACGTCTCCGATCGCGTCGGTTGAATTCTATATGAATTCGTCTGTCAATGCCAACGACAATACCGAGGTTCTTTCGATAGCGGAACTTGATAAGATTGAAACTTGGCAGACGTTTAATTCGTTCGACGTTACGGAAAATAAGCAGTTTGCCGTATATTTGAAAATTACCGATTGCGCCGGAAACTATACGTATGTTTCTACAAACGGTCTTATAGTTGACGACGAACATCCCATAGAGGAATCGGTAGCTCCTGAAATTACGGTTTCCCCGGTTCAGCCGGTGAACGGAATATACAACGGCGACGTTAAAGTTTCCGTAAGGGTAGTAGATCCGATAGTCGGAGGCACATATTCCGGACTTAAAGACGTAAGCTATAAGATTTTTGATCGCGATTCGGATAAGCCTGATGTTCCTACCCAGGAGGGCAATCTGTTTACGTTCAACACGGAAAATCCCAAGCAGTCTGATTTGAGACAGATTTTTGAAGGCGAGATAACGGTCGAAGCCTCGAAAAATAACAGCAATAATATTCAAGTCGTTGTTTATGCAACCGACAATTCGCTTAATTCGGTGGATAACTCACAGAAAGAATCAAAGGAATATACAGTTGTAAAAATAGATACGACGGCTCCGGCAATTGATATTTCCTACGATAATAATAATGCTGACAGCGGTAATTATTTCAAATCAGACAGAACGGCGTCCGTTACAATTACCGAACGTAATTTTGATTCGAACGGAGTAAGAATCCTTATTACGAATTCAGACGGAACGATTCCTTCCGTAATAGGCTGGAAGAATACCGAGGGTACCGGAAATAAGGATAATTCAAAACATACGGCGACTATAACTTATTCCGCTGACGGTGATTACCGCTTTGTAATAAGCTATACGGATCTTGCGGGCAATAACGCCGGAAAAGCTAAGTTTGCTCAAGGAACTGTCGCTCCCGATTCATTTACGATAGACAAAACCTCGCCGAAGGTAAGCGTATCGTATGATAATAATTCCGCTGCAAATGAAAAATACTTTAATTCAAAGCGAACTGCGACGGTTACGGTTGTTGAACATAACTTCAGTGAAAGCAGGGTCGATTTTAAGCAGACGGCTTCTGTTTCGTCAAATGAAATTTCGGTTCCTTCGGCAATGTGGACAAACCACAGCGGAGATGTCCATACAGCGGTTATCTCATATAATGCCGACGGCGATTACACATTCGATGTTTCCGTAAAAGATCTTGCAGGCAATGAAAGTCCCGAAGCCGATTACGGCAATTCGGTCGCCGCTAAGTCATTCACCGTTGATACGAAAATTGACAATCCCGTTATAGGCGGAGTAGATGATTCCAAAGCGTATAACGACGCTGTGGTTCCGACAGTTTCCTTCAGTGATGTTAATTTCGATAATTACGATATTAAATTGACAAGAACCCGATTCGGCGATAAAAATGCAGACGTTACGGCGCAGTTCTTGAAGGGATTTTCAAGATCCGCCTCCGGAATATCCGGTGCGTTCGATACATTTGAAAAAGTTTCCGAAAACGACGGTATTTATACCTTGACATTAAGCGTAACCGATCTTGCGGGAAATAAATCAAGCGCGTCAAAAACATTTACCGTTAATCGTTTCGGTTCGGTATATGAGTATGACGATTATCTCATATCGCTGATTAAAGACGGAGGCAGTTTCGTAACCAAAAAAGACGGTGCGGACAGCGCGATAACAAAAGATCTTGTTATTGCCGAATACAACGCTTCCCGCATTGCTTCCGGCTCTCTTATGATTCTTATAACAAGAAACGGAGAACCGATTGACGTTAAATATACTTCCGTTCCCGACGCGTCGGACAACGTTTTGATTGACGGCAGCGGTTGGTTCAGGTATGTTTATACAATCAGCAAGGATAACTTTACGCAGGACGGCGTTTACAGAATTACAATATCATCAAAGGACGATAACGATAATTCGTCAACAAGCGTCCCTGAAAATTCAATAGACGCAAATGGCAACGGCGTAAAGGATTCAATTATGTTCACGGTAGATACGACAAAACCCGAAATAAGGAACGTATCGTTTGATCCTCAGGTAAAATTCCATGACGAATATGCGTCCGTTAACGCGCAGAGCGTAAGCGTAAACTACTCGATTGTCGATGTAGGCGGTCTGGCTTATGTTGAAGTTTTCATAAACGGCGAGTCGCAGGGTAAAATTACCGAATTTACGGATTCCGTAAACTCCTATGAAAATTCGTTTGTTGTAAATGAATCCGGAGATCGTCAAAGTATTCGAATCACGGCGGTTGATTTCGCCGGAAACGTGACGGATACGTCAAGCGAAGATTTTAATCCCGGCGATTCATATGAGTTCAGAGGAAATCTTCTTGTTTCAACAAACGGTTTTATTCGTTGGTATGAAGATAAAGCGATGTTCTACGGTTCGATCGGAGCTGCAGTCGGAGTTTTGGTTGTCTGCTGGCTTATTGTGATAATCAGTAAGAAAAAGAAGAAAAAATCTTAATTTAATTAATCGTTAAATGTTTTGCCGCCCGCGGTTCATTAATCGCGGATCGCGGGCGGCAAAATAAAAAAAATATATTTCGGGTGATTCGGTGATGAACATGCTGCTTGAACAAAATCAGATATCTGAATTGATTTGCGGATCTAATTATACGTGTATACTGCGTGATAACAGTATGTTTTTGCCGACGGAATATAAAGTTTTACAAAGTCAGAATAACAGCTGTTTTGTAAAATGCATGAAAATGACATATAACGGGAAAATACAGTTTTATTATCTGACATCGCAGTATCAATCTTTATCGTCAATTTTACAGACTATAAATCCCGATAATTTTATGACGGTCGTTTCAAATTTGCTGTCAGATATAAACGATGTAAAAAACAATGGATTCCTTTCGTGTCAGAATATTGATATTTCGTTTGAACACATATTTGTAGACACATCAAATTATCAAGTTAAATTAATATATATCCCCATCGGACAGAAAGCGTTTCCCGATAATGCGTTCTTTGAAAACGAACTTAGAACCAATCTTGTAAAAATCATATCAAAAACAAGTTCGTTGTCGTCTCCTAAAACTATTCAGCTTATGTCGGATTTATCTAACGGTATGATTCAGCTCGACGAATTGTGTAAAAGAATAAAGGGAAATCAGCAATACTTAAATTTAAACTCAAACGATAATAATTTTGTAAAAGACGGCATTTCTCGTCCGCAGACATATTGCAGACTGGCGTTAAGAAATTCGGCGTCTCCCGTTGAAATCAACGTGACAAAAGACGAATTTATAATAGGAAAAAAGCAAGGCGCGGTCGATTGCGTTTTGTCTTTCAATAAAATGATAAGCAGAATCCACTGTAAAATAAGTAAAACATCCGCCGGATTTTTTGTGAGCGATCTTCACAGTGCAAACGGCACGTTTTTAAATGGGATCAAATTAATTCCGGATCGGCAATGTCCGTTAAGAAACGGCGATGTCGTTAAAATGGCAAACAGTGAATTTCAAGTATATATAGGTTGATAAATATGATAACTCATAAGACAAGGATCGTTATAGCGGATAATGATTTTAACTATATTGTTCCGTTGCAGCTGAAGTTTGTTGAAGATTTTTTTGATAAAATTGATTTGGAAATAATATCGGATGAGGAGTATTACAACAGTTTTTTTTCTTCTCCGCAAAATATAGATATTTTAATTATATCCGAAGATTTGTTTTCGCCCTCTTTGCAAAAGCACAATATAGAAAATATTTTTGTAATGACCGAGCAGTATGAAGAGGATGAGACGGCGGAACTCAATGTTTACAGAATTTTTAAATATACAAGTATAAAAGAGATTTTTAACGAGATTATCGGTAAAAGCGTAAGCGTTCTGCATTTGGAAACCGAAATACAAAAGGAGCCTCAGATTGTCTTGGTTTATTCCGCCGCCGGAGGCGTAGGAAAAACGACGGTTTCGCTCGGCGTATGCGGTTGTTTGACTAAAAATTATAAGCGCGTTTTATATATATCGGCAGAGCGGCTGCAAACGTTTCAGTATCGTTTGCAGAATTCATCTCCCATAACCGATCCGAGTGCTTATGCGGAATTGATAAATGCATCCGAGGATATTTATTCGAATATAAAACATACGATACGTAAAGAGATATTTTCGTATGTTCCGCCGTTTAAGGCTGTTTTAATGTCTCTCGGGGTGGATTACTCCGTTTTTGCCAAAATTGCAGAGAGCGCAAAGAAATCTTACGAATACGATTATATCGTTGTTGACACAGACAGCGTGCTTGATAATGATAAAGCGGAATTGATTGCCAAAGCCGATAAAGTAATAGTCGTAACCGGACAGGACTCGTCCTCTGTAAGTGCGACCAATTTGTTCGTTTCTAATATTAACGGCACAAATTCGGATAAATACTTCTTCATTTGCAACAACTTTTCCAAGAACAATGATAATTCGCTGATATCTCCGAAATTCTCGGCGAAGTTTTCGGTAAGCGACTATGTTGAGCATATTTATCATTATGATACGGTTACTTGTGAGGATTTGGCTAAGAATCCCGATATACAGAAAATTGCGTTTCTTGTAATGTAAAAAAGAGAGGGTTGTCTTTTATGCAAAAAGATAAAGTAATTGTAATTTTTAAAATTGAAAAAAGAAAACAATCTTTTGATATCGAGGTACCGTTGGACATTTCGGCAAACGAACTGATTGTCGCATTGGATTCCGCGTACGGACTTGGAATAGATGTGTCGGATATAAAGAACTGTTATCTGCAGGCGGAGAATCCAATTGCTCTTTTAAAGGGTGAAAAAAAGCTTGAAAATTTCGGAATACGAAACGGAAGTATCATTTATTTCAGAAAGTGACGGAGGCGGAGCCGATGAACAACAGATACAAGATAATTATTTCAAACAAAAATATTTATAAGGAAATCGAGCTTGCCGAAGATGCGGTTAATGCCAAAATCGGCACGGGAATTGACTGTACTTACAGATTGCTCAGAGATTTGTTTTTTGAACCGATAGAACTTACTTTTCAAAAAAAAGGAGACAGATGGCTTCTTATCTGTTCGGATAATCTCTACATAACCGTCGACGATGTCAGAAAACTTATGACAAAGGATCTTGTTCACGGCGATATATTTCAAATAAGATATCAGGAATCCAACAATATAGTATTTACCGTTGAGTTTCTTATTGATTTCGGAAGTAACAGAAAATATGAGCGGTTTGTTGAAACCGGCGGACTTTCGAGTTTAAGAATCGGCGCCGACGCTTCAAGTTCGATAGTATTAAAAAGTCAGTTTGTATCAAATGATTCGGTCGTAATTGATAAAAGAAACGAATATTTCGAAGTAAAAATTTTGAACTCAAGATACGGAGTATATATAAACGATAAAAAAGTAAAGAGCGGTGAAAAATTATATTTCGGCGATTTTTTGTCCATAGCGGATTATTCTTTTTACTGCACGTCGAGCGGAATGTGGACGGAAATAAGAGACGATATGTCCATTTCCGGGATAAAATATTATGATTATCCCAACCCGAATCAATATCCTAAGTTCATAAGAAATGTACGCGTACACGGCAAAATAAACGAAGAAAATATTTCCATTTTGGATCCTGCGGCAAAACCCGATAAACCAAAAAATAATCTGTTTATGAGTTTGTTGCCGTCTATGGGAATGATGCTGACATCCGGCGCTATGGCAATGCAAGGCGGCGGAACAATGATTGTGTTCAGCATTGCTTCTGCGGGAATGGCAGTATTAACGGCAGTTTTGGGGTTTGCGGACAACAAAAAAGATTATAAGAAATCCTTGCAGAAAAGAATTGACGAATACAACACTTATATAGACAGAAAACGAAAAGAGATAGAATCGTTAAGAGCCTTTGAGAAGCAACAGCTTGAGGATTCATACCCTAACGTGCAGACGGAGCAAAAACTTATAAGTGAATTTTCGTCGGATTTATTTGACAGACTTCCCGAAGATATCGACTTTTTGTTTGTCAGACTCGGTTCCGGATCTGTTAAAGCAAAACGGCAGATTGAATATAAAAAACAGGAAAAACTTGAAAGCGAAGACGAACTTCAGTTAATCCCGGAACAGATAAAAAAGGAATGCGTTTATATTGAAAACGCTCCCGTTATCTGTGATTTTAAAACAGCAAACGGCGTTTGTATCGTCGGAGCGGAGCCTTTCAGATTCGGATTGTTTAAAAACATAATCCTTGATATTTGTTCAAGACATTTCTATTCGGATATCGAAATGATTTTTGTTGCGGAGGAGAAAAACAAAGATAAAATATCGTGGCTGAGATTTTTACCGAATGTTAACAATGAAGAAACCGGAATCCGCAATATAGTGTGCGACGACGAAAGCAAAAACAGAATATTTGATTATTTGTATAAGGTATTGAGTGCGCGTGAAGCGGAGAAAAAGGATAAGGTCTCATTTAAACATATTGTTGTATTTTTCTATGACGAGTACGGATTCCAGAAGCATCCCATTTCTAAATTTATAGCGAAGGGCAACGAATTGGGTGTTACTTTTGTGTTTATGGCGGAAAATAAAAGCTTTGCGCCCGTCGGCTGTTCATTTATTATAAACGTCGACTCCGATACTCACGGAAAACTTATCGACGCTTCAAATAAAGAAATTGCCTGTGATTTCTCATATTCCGCGATCAGCGATTTTGACGCAAAGAGAATAGCGAATTATATGGCTCCCGTGTATACGGAGGAAATATCTTTGGAGGGTGCTCTGACAAAGAATATTTCCATGTTTGAAATGCTCAATATTCTAATGGTTGACGATATAGATATTAAATCCAATTGGTCAAAGTCGCTTGTTTATAAGTCAATGGCGGCTCCTATCGGAGTTACGAAAAACAGCTATGTTTATCTTGATTTGCACGATAAGGCTCACGGACCTCACGGACTTGTCGCAGGTACTACCGGTTCCGGTAAATCGGAAATACTCCAGACATATATTTTATCAATAGCGACGTTGTTCCACCCGTATGAGGTTGCGTTTGTCATCATAGATTTCAAGGGCGGAGGAATGGTTAATCAGTTCAAAGATTTACCTCATCTGCTTGGCGCGATTACGAACATAGACGGAAAAGAAATAGACCGGTCGCTGAAGTCAATAAAAGCCGAGCTTCAGAAGAGACAGCGTCTTTTTGCAGAGGCTGATGTTAACCATATTGATAAATACATAAAGAAGTATAAAGCCGGAGAGGTAAAAATACCTATTCCGCATTTGATACTTATTGTCGATGAATTCGCAGAATTAAAGGCGGAACAGCCCGATTTTATGAAAGAGCTGATTTCAGCCGCACGTATAGGACGAAGCTTGGGCGTTCATCTTATATTAGCGACTCAGAAACCGTCGGGACAGGTTGACGATCAGATTTGGAGTAACTCCAGATTTAAGCTTTGTTTGAAAGTACAAAGCGTAGAGGACAGTAACGAGGTCCTGAAATCCCCATTGGCCGCTGAAATAAAAGAACCCGGACGAGCTTATTTGCAGGTCGGAAACAACGAAATATTTGAGTTGTTCCAGTCTGCGTACAGCGGGGCTCCGGAAAAAATGGCAGACAGCAATGTCAAGGAGTTTTCCGTATTCGAGGTATCGGTAACGGGAAAACGCAAAGTCTTGTTTACGCAAAAGAAGAAAAAGAACGACGAACATAATTTAAGTCAGTTGGAAGCGATTGTAAATCATGTTCATAAATACTGCACCGATAACAATATCGAACATTTAAGCAGTATTTGTCTGCCGGCTTTGCCGGATGTCATTGAACATCCGAGTGTTGCAATGAATCGCGACGGTTTTATTGATATCGGAATTTATGATGATCCCGATAATCAGATTCAAACATCCGCATACATTGATATTGATAATAAGAATACGTTTATTATTGGCTCTTCGCAGTACGGTAAGACAAATATGCTTCAGTCGATCATAAAAACGGTCGGAAGCGTAAAAACACCCGATCAGGCGGTATTTTATATACTGGATTTCGGTTCAATGATTTTAAAGAATTTTGAATCTCTTAATAATGTCGGCGGTGTCGTTACGTCCTCGGAAGATGAAAAATTAAAAAATTTATTTAAACTTCTTTTTGAGGAAATTGCCCGCAGAAAAGAAAAGTTAATTTCTGTCGGGGTCAGTTCGTTTTCATCGTATCTTGAAGCCGGATATACGGATCTTCCCCATATTTATTTAATGGTAGACAACATGACTGCGCTTTCGGAATTGTATTTGCAGGATGATGACAGCTTGCTGTCAATTGTCAGAGACGGTATTTCTGTCGGGATTTCCGCCATTGTTGCGAACAGTCAGACCTCCGGAGTCGGTTTTAGATATTTGTCTAATTTTGCGAATAAAATTGCATTTTTCTGTAACGACAGCGGAGAATACGGAAGCGTCTTTGATCACGTTACTTTAAAGCAGGATGAAAAACCTGGTCGATGCATTCTGGAACTTGATAAACGTATGCTTGAATGTCAAACATATCTTGCTTTTAAAGGCGAGAAAGAAATTGACAGAGTTAATGCAATGCATGAATTTATCAAAGCGGCGAATGAAAAATCCAAAGGAAAATACGCCAAAAAGATACCGTTTATTCCTAATGTACTTACTAACGAAAGTCTCAAAAATGATTTCAATGCGAGCGTAAACGGCAGTGTGGTACCGATCGGCCTTAAGTATTCCGATGTTAATCCTATGTATATTGATATTTCGACATTAGGTCTTATCGGCTTATGCGGAAAAGAGGGAAGCGGACATCGTAATTTCATACTTAATTTAATAACCGCCGTTAAATCGCAAAAGTCACTTAAATCGCAAATCGTTATATTTGACGACGTAACGAAAAAATATGCTTTCGTTAAGGATAAAGTCGACGAATACAATATCGGAACAGGCAGTGTCGGTTCTGTTATTAAGCGTTGGCACGGTTTGCTCAGCGAACGTTACGAACAGTTGTTATTTGAAGAGGCGGAAAATAAAGATTCCGAATTGTTGATAATGATTGTTCAAAACAATGATATTGCTTCGGCGATTCAGTCTGATACTGATGTATCGGAGATGTTTGAGGATATTGTAACGAGATTTAAAGATTTCGGTGTTGCCGTTATTTTTGCCAATTTCCCGAACTCAACAGTTTCATACGACGCGCCCGACGCGGTACGTACAATAAAACAGGATCGAAAAATGCTGTTTCTTGATGATCTGCAGAATCTTAAGGTATTTGACGTCCCGTATGAAGCAATAAGAGAAAACAAAAAACCGATATCTGCCGGAGACGGTTATTTTATCGACGATAATGACGTTGTAAAAATTAAACTTACCCTTGCAGAGGAATAAGGAGCGGTGAAAAATGAGTCATTCTCTTGACTATTATAAAAACCTGGTCAAACAGTACAATAAACGGATTGATAAAATCAGACGTGAAAACAGGCAAGCACAGGAAAACGCCGATAGACTGCAGAGGGCTTATAACGAAATGCTGGCAATAAAAAAGTACAACGACGTAAACGCCGTTGCCCTAAGTAAAGAAATCAGGCGAAAAGATGTTGTTAACGGTTTTAAGTGGCGCGGAGATTCAAAGAAAAAGTTTGATAATACTCTTGAACGTGACGCATACAGAGCCGCTAAAGAATTTGAAAAAAGCATTGACAGAATGCTTGACAGCATTAATAACGCGAAACGCGATGAGTTAAGCAAAAGAAGATCGGGCTCTTTTGTGTTGGATACTGTTGTAAGAAGCAGAAATAGAATACTTACGATTATTCAAAACTGGACGAACTGAGGGACAAAAAAATGATAATTGTACAATTGGACTCAATGATTGTCAATACGTTGACGAAAGATGTGGTGCAGACGGCTTCAAAAAATATAAAGACTTCGGTATCCGATGTTTCGTCTGTAACGGAATGCAGCGGAATTATGTTGAGTGAATACAGGAAACGGCTAGATAAAATAGCCCATTTGCTCTTTTTGTATAAATTGCTGCTGAAAAAAGATATGTCGGATATACAGAAGAGATATTCGGAATTTGATTTAATTGATTCTGACATAGCCGATATCTTCGATGGTTTCGGCGGCGGAGGCGGCGGGGGCGGCGGTTTCCGTTGACCTCAAAAATTGCTTGTGAATTTTTGTTCAATGTTAAAGAGAGGTGGTTTCTGTGGAATATAAAATATATTATGATGAAATATCCGATATAACGTCAAACGGCGCAAAAAAGTGCAGTTCATGGATAACGGGAATAGACGCAGTTCAGAAAAAAGTTAATCGTATAATTGAATCTTCCGTCATTTCCGGCAGAGGTTCTGACAGTATAAAACAGTATTTGGCACATTATACTTCAACTTTATCCGTTGTGTTAAAACTTATATGCCGATCATATTATGACCAAGCCGCGTCATACTATCAGGGCTATATCAGCAGCGTGGATTCGGGAGACGGGTCAAAATACGGATGCAGATATACGACAATCGCTTCATGTGAGGTCGCTTCTTCCGGAGCTGCAGAAAAGGGGTTGAAAGCCCTGAGTGATAAAGCATGGACGATTACCAGTGACGCCGATCGTGTAAAAAATAAAATATCCGATATTGTATACATATATGATAAGCCTCAGATTAATAATTTTCAAAATCAACTTAATCATCTTTTGCACCAACTCAGAACGATTAACTCGCGCGTGACCGGTTATGAAAATCTCAGACGCAACGATTTTGCCGAAATTGATAAACTTATAAATAATGCGGAGCAATTGCTGCGGAGTCAGTTGGGTCTTTCCAGAAAAAAAATCACCGCTTATACACCGTCGGATTTTCTTAATATGTGCGATTGCGAGGATTTGGTAAACAATATAAACGGCGTCAAAACTTTGATTAACAAAATTGAAAGTAATCCTGATTTCGAAAATGCGGTTTATCTTGCTGAAAACAGAGACGAACTTATAAAAGCGGAAGAACAGCAGTCGAGAGAATGGGTAAAATGGCTTGCGGTCGGAATCGCAATTGTCGGAGCCGTTGTGGTAACAGTCGTTACCGCAGGTACGGGATCCATTCTTGTCGGAGCTTTGGTCGGAGGCGCGGTGGGCGGTATTACTTCTTTTTCGAGTGCGTATGCCGACGCATATTATGAAGACGGAGACGTAAGCGGTGAAGATTGGAGCAAGATAGGCAAAGCGACTGTACGCGGAACCGCGGAAGGTGTTGTGGACGGAGTGATAAGCGTAGGTGCAGTCGGTTCCGTCGTAAAAACACCGTTTAAAAAAGGAATGGAATCTGTCGGAAAACTTGCGTTAAAAGAGGCTGCGGGTACCGTTACGGATACGATATGGGATGTCGGCGAGGCCGCAATCGGCGGAAAACTTGACGGAAATAAAATTTTCTCAATAGTCGGTTCCAATACAAAGCAAATGACGAAAAAAATCGTTGTCGAAGGCGGCGCGGAATTCCTGTCAACATTTGTATCGGCCGATATATCCATAAATTCCACAGGTGCTGAAAAATATATGGAAAAGGTCGGAAACTCGGTAGTCGGGAATTTGACAAAGTCAGCTTCGGAGACAGTATTGGAAACCGGATGGAACTTAACTGAATCGTTTATCTCCGATCCTAACTTTGGTTATGACACGGTCTTGTCTGAAATTGCAAATAACGGTAAAAAGTTTTTTTCATCTGCGGGCGGCGATATCGTCAACGGTTTTGTTTCCGCCGGCGGAGAATGTTTCGGTGATTTCCTGACAGATGATGTTTCGGATGAGGCAAAGAAAAAGGTTATAAAAACCGCAAATAAGTCGATTTTTGACGCCGGTGAGTCTGTTGCGGAAAACATAACCGAAGAAGCCATTAAGTCCGCAGTCGATCCGAATTATGAATTTAAGCTCGACAGTAATTTTTGGCAGCAAACAACAAAAGACGCAGGAACAAGCTTTTTCAATGATATTGCGGAAGGCGCAATGGAGAACAAAAAATTTAATACTTACATTAAAAAAAGAGCGGATGAAAACGGAATTGTCGAGGTCGTATATATTGATAAAGACTCAAAAGTCTTGAAAGAAGATTATGACGCGGCGATAGAATTAGCAGGTAAGGGATCGTATAAAAATAAAACGGCCGCCGAAATTCTCGGATTAAAAAAGGACAGAGATATTTCCAATATCAGCGTTAAGAAAATCCAATATGCGAGAATTCAAAAATCCGACGCAAAAAGCGACACGAAAACCGACGTAACCGCTTTGCAGATGACAAACGGAAAACGCGTAAACGATGAGGGCGAAAAGGTTTCTGCAAAGAAACAGCTCAAAGAATCTATTTACGCAAAAGAAAGCAAGACGTATAATGAAACAGGACTCAGATCCGGAACCGACTGGGACACGTTTGCAGGCAAAACTGCCGTAAAGAAAGATGATAATATTGCAAATGACTACAAAGTCGGTTTTGATTCAACTAAACCCATTGAAAAAGATTTTACTCTGAAAAAAGGAACTACGATCTCGCGATACGGTTCAAAAGGCGGAAGTACTGCTACCGATAAAGGAACAGATTATGACAGTCTTTCTATGCCGTATGAAAGAAAAACCGTTGAGTATCATGAGTTCGAGGTAATCAAGGATATCGAAGGTTGTTCTAAGGGATTTGCCGCACCTAATTTTGACAGTAAGGGCGGAGGCGTACAGTATAATTTGGAAAAGAATTTTTCCTATTACCTTAGAAACGGATATATTCGGGAGAAAAGGGCATGAATGAAGAACTGACTTTAGACGAACTTCGTCTTATATTGAAACATGAAGAAATACCTCAAGACGTTTACAGTTTAAACGGATATGCGGACGAATCTCTTTGTATGGAAAAGGTTGATAAATACTGGCTTGTATACGGAGGAGACCGCGGACGGCGGTTTGATGTTCAAGTTTTTGAAACAGAATCGCAGGCGTGTCAAAATTTTCTCGAACGAATTACGGAATATATTTAATAAAAATTAATTATCATTTGGAAAGGACAATTTATTATGGAAAAAACAAATCTTTTACCGCTGGGCAGCGTTGTATATCTTAAAGAGGGTACTAAAAAAGTTATGATTATTTCTCGCGGAATAATCATGAACAACGGGGATGATCGTATATTCTTTGACTATGGCGGCGTTTTATTCCCCGAGGGACTTCAGGATGATAAAATGGCTTATTTTCAGCACGAAAATATTATGAAAGTGGTCTTTGAGGGATACAGAGATTTGGATGACGAGGCGATAGTTGCAAGAATTTCGGATTATCTTGAATCTCACCCTGAAATACAAAGAGGCGATATTCAGAAAATGGTGCAGAGCGCCGAATAATTATCGGTTGAAAAATTGATTCGTCAATTTTCAATATTAAAATTACGGAAGCATTTAGAGGGGATTAATTCTATTTTTATGAATATTCGCTTTAATTTGTTTTGTCCAATGAAAAACAGGAGGTGAAAAAAATGGGAAATCAGATTAGAATGACTCCGGAAAATATGAGAACGAGAGCTCAGCAGTACACTCAGGAGGCTAACAAGCTTCAGGAAGTAATTTCAAAAATGGACTCTTTACTTAGCACTCTCCAGTCAGAGTGGGAAGGCGAAGCCAGCAAGGCCTATGCTACCAGATTCGGAGAGCTTCGTCCCGGATTTGTTAAGGCGAAAGATCTTATCGATGAGATTTCTTCGGCTCTTACCAAGACTGCTAACATTGTTGAGCAGACTGACAGCCAGATTGCAAGCCAGTTCAGAGGCTAATTGCGCGATTTGAACAAAAAAAGATCGATAGCTGTCTGTTTGTTTATATAGGATAGCTGTCGGTCTTTTTGTTTGTCGATTACTTTTAAAGAATATGTAATAAGGGATATGTTATGAGTCAGTATGATGTTCAGATAATAAAATTAAAAAAACAAATAATTAATCTTAAAGGTAAAGAAAAATCCTGCAGAAAAAAAATTGAAGATTATGAAATCAGATTGTCAAAATTAAAACGCAGTTTAGATGAAGCAAGCAATAATTTTACGGTTTTTGATGATTTGAATAAATCTATGACGAATTTAACACAGCTTCGTTTTGTTACAAGCTGGGTTGAATCCCGAGCTCAGGCAAATAAAGCGGAAAAAAATAAAACATTGTATAATATAGAAAAAACTTATGACTCTGTAAGAAAAGACATCAATTCTTTTAATAGGCAATTAGAAGATATCATAAGCAATAAAAAAAGACTTGAAGTCAGACTGAAAGAATTGGAAAAGAAAAAGAATATCGAAGAAAATGCAGGGAGGTAAAACAAATGAAAAATGATTTGGATTTATTTGTTTGCGATGTTGATTATGATGTTTACGGAACAAAAATAGAGCATCTGTTAACAAAAGAGGATGAGGTGCTTTCGAAGCTGGTTTCTATATTAAAAAAGCTATCAAAGAGCGGACTTTCCTTGGGTGAAGCTCATAATTCCATTGTAATACTGTCGGAAGAATTAAAAAAAATTTACGATAAAAGCAGAGGGCAAGGGGAGAAAGTTTCGAGTAATACATTAGAGTTTTTGTCCAGAATTGATAGTGTTGATTTGAAATTGTACGGAGGATAATATGCCTAACGAAATTAAGTATGATTTTACGGATATAGATAACGCAATCAAAGAAATAAAGTCTTTAAAGACTGATATGTCCGTTATGAAAAAAGTGAATTCACAATTTGATTTTTTGTTTACGGGAAAATCAAAAGGCAATATGTTAGATGCATTGGTTTCAATTTATTCGGATGCAGAGCAGAGAGCTAAACAAATTAAAATTTTGTTGGATAATGTGTATAATCTTTTAAAGAATGCACGAGATCAAATGAGCAATACGGATAATAGTTTGGCAAAGGAATATAATAAAAATGGCTAAGAAAAAGAATATAAATACCAGAACAGAAGCTATCAAAAAAAAGGAAGATCAATTAACTGAAATCAGCAAGCCATATCAGAAAAACAAAAGATTTACAAAATACACGGCACTGGGAATCAACAGAAAAGTTTGTCAGCAAATCATGCGGGATTTTACTAAAAAAACGGAAAATGACCTTATCAAAATCGCAAACCGTGTAAATGCCGACGAATTTAGTTATGATCTAAGAGATATTTTATTCAGAGGTGCTTTAAGCAGTATTATAGGTAAATTTATAGCAAAGATAATAAACACGCAGTCATATATTTGTGATGCTTATAATTATTTCGGAAGAACTATTAAAAAAATTTTCAGTCAAGCTCGCGAAGCTGATTCGCAGTATTCGGCAAGATTATCCAATAAATCAGGCATTGTCGTATCGGACAGCGTAAAATTATTAAAAAATCTTAATTCTTCGTTTTCTTATTATGAAAAAAATAAAGAGTACGGATGTTCTATTGATTATGCATTGCAAAATATATATTGCAATGATCATGAAACTATAACTCTTATTGACGAAATGACCAACGCCGGAAAAGAAAAGCAAATTAAAGATTTTGTTCTGGACGAAAAAAATGCGGTTGTTTTTGATAAATATTCAAAAAAAATATATAAAAAAATAACCGGAAGTGAAGAATACATTGAATGTAGGGACAGCATTATTTATTCTTTTGATAACATAGAAAAAATTGCAAACAAAATAGCGGAACTTGCAACTAAAAAAATTATAGATTCTACGGAATCCGACATGATAAAAAGTTTTATTGAAGATAAGGAAATTGCCGGTTTGATTAAAAGTCTTGTAGATGCGACCGGTATTCCCGGCGCGGCAAAAGCAGCAATTACGATTGATATATTATTCCGTGTAAAAAATAAGGTTAATGAAATGTATGTAAAGTTGTTTAATAAAATTCGTTCCGGAAAATCAGATGATTATAAAAAATTACAAAATCTATACAATCAATTAAAGGCTTTAGAAAAAGATATCATTGAATCGTACCGCGGAATGAATGAGTTTAATCCCGACGAACAAGTTAATGCAAATGATTGGCTTTATGAAGTAGATCAAGAGGAATGCGGTGAACTGTAAATAATGTAAATAATTTAAAACTGTATTAATGATAATAAAATCAGGAGGTAAAAATATGAAACTTTGTAACAGCTGTAATGCTTCGGTGGAAGATAACGTTAGGTTTTGTCCGAATTGCGGCTGCGCCGATTTTCGATTTAATAACGGAGAGGCTCCTACCGAGCTGTTGAATGAGCAATCGAATAGTAATGCGGCGTTTAATAACGCAAACGGATTTAAGGGGCAAGGCGGTTCGTTTTCGTCGAATGTAAATTCAAATAACAGTAATTCTCAATACGGGTCTTATCCAAACAGTCAAAATAATAACTCTCAAAACAATGTTAATAACGGAAATAATTACATATCTCCGAATTCTGCAAATCAAACGGGAACTGTTCCCGTCAAGCAAAAAAAGAAAAAAAGAGTCGGATTAATTGTCGGCATTATAGTTTTTCTGTTTGTTCTCTGCATTGTTGGAGGTTTAGTAAAGACGGTGTTTTCTTCGTCGTCCGGAAAATCAAATCCTTATGTGCAGGGCGTTATAGAAAACGGCGTTTATACAAGCTCATGGGCGAATCTCAAATTTGACATGACGACGGGCGAGTGGACCGAAGCGTCGCAGGAATATTATGATTACTATGTTGATGAAAATACAGTCTGCGATTTTTATACGATGCGTTCTTCCGACAGTGCGCTTGTAGCTGTTTTGTCAATTGATATTTCAGACGCCGTCGATAAGTCGTTTGTTTCTGAAAGCAGTCTTTTGAAATCAATGTCTGACAGTATCAAAGATAACGCCGGTTCGGTTATGGAACAGACGGAACCTATTGAAACGCAATTGTGCGGCGATTCGTATTATGTATCAAGTATTACTTTGGGAGATGAATATTTCCATACCTGCATTACATCATATTTAAGACGTATAGGAAATCATGTACTTGTCATAAATGTTACGAGTCCGAGTAAAGAAGACAACTATAATATTGCGAATTTATTTGTTCCTGCTAATAGTTAAATAATTTTAGAGCGGCGTTATTGCCGCTCTTTTTTATGCGTAAAATTTATTTAGCTGAAGAATAAAATTTGATTTTATAATCGACCTCACGGCAATAAAAATATACGTCAGCGCAAATACCAAAATGATAGGTAAAACGTTTGGTTCGGTATGGATTATTGTTGTTACGTCATTTTTTAATGCAAAACAATTCTTAAAATCAAGACAATAAAAAACATTTAATATCATAGAATATATGCAGATTATTTTAAACAGAATGCAGGAATATGTTAATAAAAAACGCTTAGGTTTGAATATCAGCGACACTGCCGTCGGCAGTAAATATCCGGAAAATCCGACAACGATTTGCTTGACGCCGTTTGTGACTTCAGTAACGCATGAATAATTTTCGAGAGGATTAAATGATATTTCCGTTACTTTTACTCCTAATACAATTGCAGACAAAACATGTCCTAATTCATGAAACAGCGGGTAAATTATTATCGGGATGATCAGTCCTGTAAAGGCTAACAATAAACTTTTTTTTACATAGTTTTTTGTGTTCATATCATTATTTTTTGATATGAACTCGTTTTTATGCAAAGACTGTTCGAATTGTCAGCTGAAAGAACAATGCTGTAAATATTCAGGCAACTGAATTGTCAGGTATTACGTCTACCGTCAGTATTTTTGAAGAATCATCATAATATGAATCGAATATATCATTCGGTTTTGATGACGCAGAAGCCGAAATACTTAGTCCGGAAAAACGGAAAAACAAATGGTTAATGATAATAAAAAAGATAAAATACGCTTTGCTTTTATTTTTAATTTCTCCAAAAATAGACAATCAATAAATAATAAAAAAAGTTGAATAACTTTATAAATATCATTTAATGACCTACAGAACTTTATCAACATAGTTATAAAATGTCAATATTTGCAACGTATTTTATTTAATTGATTTTGGTTGGTGAATATGATAAAATAAACAATAATTTACCGCGATGTACGCAATAAATTATTGTTTCCCGGAGGTTTTTATGAACAATCTGTTTACCCCGCCGTATCTCGGCGCAGCTTATTATCCCGAGGATTGGGACGAAAGCGAGATCGACGGCGATATTTTAAAAATGAAAGAAGCGGGCATAAATGCCGTCAGGGTCGGCGAATTTGCATGGCACAAAATGGAGCCTGAAGAGGGCAAATACGACTTTACATGGCTTCACAATGTCGTAAATAAGCTCGGCTCGGCGGGTATCGCCGTCATTCTCGGCACGCCGACAGCCACGCCCCCGCGGTGGTTTACATTAAAATACCCCGACTCGTTAAAGGAGACGGAGCCGGGCGTTCGTCTTAATCACGGGGGCAGACGGCACTGCTGTTCGAACAACCCCGATTACAGACGTGCGAGCGCGAAGGCAGTCGAAAAAATGGCTTCCGAATTTGCGGACGACAAGTATGTTATCGGCTGGCAGTGCGACAACGAAATTTACGAATTCGCCGACGGCTGTCTGTGCGAATACTGCCGTGAGCATTTTAAAAACAGCCTTAAAAATAGATATTCGGATAATATCGACAATTTAAACAATGCGTGGAATCTCAATCTGTTCAGCCAGTGGTACGATTCGTTTGACGATATTCCTCTGCCCGTGAACACGTGGATAAATCCGCATCACCGTGCGCTGTGGCGTGCGGATCAGAACGAAAGCCACGTCGAATTTATACACATGCAGAGCGAGATACTGCATAAATACGTATCGGTTCCCGTCGGAACGGACACAATGCCTTTCGGCGCGATGGATTACAGACATATGCTCTCGCGACTCGACGTCGCACAGTTTAATCATTATAATGTCCCGTCGGATATTCACACCGCGTGCTTCTGGTTCGACTTTCTGCGTACATTGAGTCCGCACCCGCTGTGGAATACGGAAACTGCAACGTGCTGGAACGGCAACACCGCGATAGGTCAGTCGATAAAGCCCGAAAATTTCTGTTATATAAATTCGTTTCTTCCCATCGCGCTCGGGGGCGAGGCGAATATGTACTGGCTGTGGCGCACGCACTGGGCGGGGCACGAGATGATGCACGGCTCCGTACTCGATACGTCGGGCAGACCCCAGCATATTTTCTCCGAGGTTCAAAAGACGGCGGAGGATATGAAGAAATCAGCCGATTTTATTAATAATACTAAAATAAAAACGAACGTCGCGTTTCATTTTTCGACGCTTAACTGGCTGTTGTGGCAGAGTCAGAAAATTCTTGCGGATTTTGATTATACGCCCGAGCTGTACGACGCATTTTACCGTCCGCTCGTCGATCTCGGCGTTCGCCCGGACGTTACGGACTGCGCCGAACCTCTTGATAATTACGACGTTCTGATATCCCCGATGATGCTTTCTCTCGACGAAAACGACCTGCCCGACAGGATTAAAAACTGGGTTTATTCGGGCGGAGTGTGGGTCGTCGGTCCGTTAAGCGATGTCAGAAACCGCGACGGCGCGAAGTATAAGGACAGACCGTTCGGATTTTTGGAGGACATGATCGGCGAGAGATGGCTGTACGGTATTCCCGACCTTGAGGGTATTATTAAATCCGAATGGTGCGATTCGTCCGAATTTAAAGGCTCGAAATACTATCAGGTCTTTTCGGCAGGGGAGGATTCGCTTGTAAATATTACGGACGCGCACCCAGCGGTCGACGGAAACAGCATTGTATTTATGAAAAAATACGGCGAGGGGTACGTTATCGCGGTCGGAACTTTCCCGTCGGCGGACGATATTAAGAGAATATACAAAACCGCGCTCTCGCTTAAAAATATACCGACGGACATCACGCCCGACGGCAATATAATGGTATGTCCGCGCGAGGGCGAAAATATGAAAGGCGTTATCGTCGCCGAGTACGCAAACTGCGGCGGCAGATATAGGGTAAACGGCGAAATGACCGATATCCTGACAGGGAAAAAGGTTTCGGGCGAAATTACGCTCAAGCCGTATGAAGTGATGGTATTGCAATAGGTTGCATTTTTAATAAAAAGCGTATTTCAAAAGCCCGCCGAATAATCAGCGGGTTTTTTGCGTCGGTGTCACAAAAATCTCTGATTTTAAATCTTTTTCCGGGTTTACATTTCTCTTTTATTATTTCACGTATGGGTTCAGGAAGATATTTATTGTATATTGTTACGACTCCCTTTTGCTACGATTTAGTTTTCGAAAACATAAATCCCTTTGGTTCGTTGCTCTTGCACATCTTAATTGCAAATACTTTTGTTTTCGGGGCAAGTAAGAAAAGTACATAAGCAGGATATCCCAAATCTTCAAGCACCTTTTTTTAAAGTTTATGCTGTTTTGGTTTAAATACATATCGGGGTATACGTTTGAATTTGAATTCATTGTTTTAGAATTCAATGATGAAAAATCAAAATTCATAGTTTAGTCTTTCTTACTTTTTTCTTATTTAACACGGTTATCGCCTCCTTTTTTGTTTGCTATAACAATTCGTCGAAATACCGCCGAAAAGTTTACATGATTAACATAAAAACGCCCTCCGTGACATCACGGCGGGCGTGTTATTTATATTTGTTTATATTTGATTATAAGTCATACACGTTCGTATAATTCGTTCTTGACGACTGCGGGGTATATTCATCGAGAGTGACGGTGATATCCGATTTTGCGCCGTTTCTGCTGACGGTGATTTTTACCGTATCGCCTGCCTTGAACGCTGTAAGATACGTTTTCAGCGTTGAAACCGAGTCTACCGCATAGCCGTCAATTGCGACTATCGTATCGTTCTCCTTGATACCGGCTTTCTGCGCGGCGGTGCCGTTTCCGACAGCCATTACCTTCGCGCCCGCTGTCGAGGACGTGTAGAACGAGAAGTACGAGTAGTTTCTGTAACCCGCGTCGTAAACCGAAACACCGAGCGAAGCCTTGCCCGATACATAGCCCTGATTAATAATATCGTCGATCATGCTGCGCACGTCGTTTATCGGGATGCAGAAGCTCAGTCCCTCGATCGAGCTGGATGCGTATTTTGCGGTCGCAATGCCGACGACGCTTCCCGTCGAATCGAATACGGGACCGCCCGAGTTGCCCGAGTTTACGGCGGCGTCGGTCTGGAACATGTTTATAAGCGAACCGTCGTCACTCTTGATAAGTCTGTTGAGCGCGCTGACGACGCCCGAGGTGAGCGTATAAGTCAAATCGCCGAGCGGATTGCCGATAACGTAAACGTCGTCGCCTACGCTGATGGACGAGGAGTTGCCGTATTTGACGCTTTGGAACGAATCGCCCTCGATTTTCAATACGGCGATATCGTTGCTCTCCTCATATCCGATAAGCTTCGCGTAGTATTCCTTATTGTCGTAGGTCGTGACCTTATAGCTTTTTCCGCCCTCGACAACATGATAATTCGTAACGATATATCCGCTGTCGGTGACGATAAATCCCGAGCCGGACGAGGTTGCCGACGACTGATAAAGTCCCGCCGATGTTCCCGAGGTTTCGACGTAAACGACGGAGTTTACGCAGTTTTTATAAACCTCCTTCGCACTTAAAACAGCTTCGCTCCCGTCGGAAGAATCCGAAGAATCGCCCTTGACAACGGTACCTGCGCCCGAATTTACGGAGTTTGAATTATTATCATCCTTCGAATAAAGGGATTCAATGCTTTTCGAGCTTTCATTCTCGCCCGACTTATTTCCGCTCTGCGTTGTTTCGGCGGTTTTCGTATCGGTTTTAAAATGAGCGGCAGTCAGTCCGCCGCACACTCCGCCGATAAGCGCGCACACAAGGCACATAACGGGAATCAGTATTTTTAATTTCAAGGAATCGTTCTTTTTCTGTTTTGAAATGACGGGCGGAGACGGCGGTTCGGGAGTAAAGGACGAAAATCCGTTGCCCTGAAACTGCGCGTCGACGCGCTCGGGCTGAGGTTCATTTTGATTATTATAATTCGATTCGGAATAATACCCGCCGTTTTCGGAGTTATTATTTTGAGAATAAAAATCGGAATCCATTATATCCTCTCCCCGTTGCAGACCTCGTACGCCGTGTTTTTAAGACGGACGGTCAGCTCCTTATCGACAAACGGCAGACGGTACGTGTTCTTTCTGATATCATGACCGGTAAGAATGCAGTACCAAACCGCTCCGGCTATGAAATCGCCGGCTCTGTTTCCGTGAATTCCGTCGCCCGTAAGAGGTTCGTTGTATTTTTCGCGTTCGACTGCGAAAGCCTCGCCCGCAGGGATAATGCCGTCGGCTTTGCACTCTTTCGCCGCAGAGGAATAAGCGTTATTAATCATAGACTGCATCTTAACCGAGTCTCTGTCATAATATCCGAATTCCCCGCCCTCATAGAGAGCGTCGTACGCCCATGTCTCGTGCAGAAGAACCTTTGCTCCGGGGCATTTTCTCCTGATATGAGCGCAAAGCTCGTTTATATACGGAGAATAGCTGTCGGCTCTGCCCGAGAGCGCCGCCGACTGTTGGAGCGTAATAATGTCCCAGTCCTCCCATTCGAGAGCGCGGTCAAGCGTAAAGCTCTCAATTTCGTTCAGCTTTACGTAACCCTCGTCGTAATACTCAAAGATATATGACCCGTTATCCGAATTTATATCACGGGCATAATCCCCGAGAGAGCAATGCTCGGCATAGAGATTTGCAAGTATCATGCTTATGCCGTCGCACTTCGCGATTTTGGGCAGATATCTGTGCGCACATCTTGAGAGTCCGTTTCCGATTGATAATATCTTCATATTTTTCACCTGCTCTGCACGGGATTAAGCCCCGTATATTACAAAACGGTGTACATTGACGAAGCATTTTCCTTAGTCGCGTATTCGTTAATGCTCTCGACTCTGACCCTTGTAAGATTAGAGCCCATGCGAATCTCGATAACGTCGCCTGTCTTAACGTCGTAAGAGGCGCGTACGCTCTTGCCGTTAACGTCTACGTGCTTTGCGTCGCAAAGCTCGTTTGCCACCGTTCTGCGCTTTACCAGTCTTGACACCTTTAAATATTTGTCAAGTCTCATTTTCATTCACCGCTTTCTATTTTAAATTTTAAACTTAAACTATTCTTGAATGATTGTAAATTAATAATAAAAATAAACAAGTCCGTTATTTTACTTTTGATAAAAACAAAACCGGAAGAAGCAATCAATCGGCTCTTCCGGTTCTCGGGATGAATCCCTTAATTATTTTGCAACTGCTTTTTTAAGAGCGGAGCCTGCTTTAAATGCGGGAACCTTTGTTGCGGGAACTGCGACGGTCTCGCCCGTTCTGGGGTTACGGCACTCTTTAGCCGCTCTGTCGCGTACCTCAAATGAACCGAAGCCGATGATCTGAACGCCCTCGCCCGAAGCAAGAGAATCGGAAATACCTGCGAATACGGCGTTAACCGCCTTCTCTGCGTCTTTCTTGGAAATCTCGGCTTTAGCCGCAACAGCTGAAATAAGTTCTGACTTATTCATTGATTTATCCTCCTAAATTTTTATATCCAAAGCTTTCGCTTTATTTGGTTAATTTCTTAGCCTCGTCCCAAAGAACGTCAAGCTCTTTGATTGAAGCCGATTTCATGTCTATGTTCTTCTGCTTTGCAAGCTCCTCGGTTATCTTAAACCGCGAGGAAAACTTGTCCGACGAAGCGGTGAGCGACTCCTCCGCCTCAACGCCCGTAAATCTCGCGACATTGACGGCGGCGAAAAGCAGATCGCCGAGCTCGTCCGAAATTTTCGCCTTATCGCCCGAAGCGACAGCCTCCTTAAGCTCCGCGGTCTCCTCGGTTATCTTATCGAGCGCGGAATCGGTCGAGTCGAAGTCAAAGCCCGTCTTGGCGGCTCTCGACTGAATTTTAGCCGCGCGCATTAACGCGGGAAGCTCCCTGGGAATCGAATCGATAGACTGCGCGACGGATTTCTGATGCTTCGTACGGCGTTTGATCTCGTCCCAGTTCGTCAGAACCTCGTCCGCGGTATCCGCCTTAACGTCGCCGAAAACGTGCGGGTGACGGATAATCAGCTTTTTGCATATACCGTCGGCAACGTCGTCGAAATCAAACGTGCCGTTTTCGCGCTCAATGTCCGAATGAAACGCAACCTGCAAAAGCACGTCGCCCAGCTCCTCGCACAGAAGCGTTTTGTCGTCCTTGTTAATAGCCTCGACGACCTCGTACGTCTCCTCGATAAAATCCTTTTTAATCGAAGCGTGGGTCTGCTTTATATCCCACGGGCAGCCGCCCGGAGCACGCAGAATCCGCACGATTTCGATAAGATCGTTTATATTATACTTATCTTTAAATAAAAAATCAACAGCCATATTCTATAAACTCCCGCGAATTATTATTTTAACCTATAAAATTAAATTTTGCAAGTACTTTACAAATTTTTTCACCCTTAGGCATCATCTTTATGTCCTCCTCGGATACGGAACGCGAGAAAAGGAGCGCAAGCACATAGACAACGACCGCGATAACGATAGCGATAACCGCAGAAATGTTAGAGGCGGACATCAGCCCCTCGGACGCAAAATGAGAGGAGAGAACTCTCTCTAAAAGTCCCGCGCCCGACCACGCCGCGGCGGCGCACATGAGCGAGCATATAAGAGGTTTAATAAACGTCGAGACAAAGCTGATTTTAACGTCGCAGTATTTAATAAGCGCGACGAGGTTTATAACGCATGTTACAAGATAGCATGCGACTGTGCCTATAACCGCTCCGTAAATATTTATTTCGGGAATCGAGATAAACGCGAAGTTCAGTATAACTTTAAGCACCGCGCCGACTGCGACGGAAATAACCGTGATTTTCGTCTTGCCTATCGCCTGGAGCATGTAGGTAAGGGGCTGGGAAACAGCCATGAAGCATATCGTAATTCCGTACCAGAACATGACCTTTGACGAAATGGGAACGGCGGAGAGCGTTTCGGGCGACGAAAAATAGAGAATACCCAAAATCTGCTTCGAAAGAACCGCCATGCCGAAGCCTGCCGGCAGAGCTATCATCATGCAGACTCTTATAACCGACTCGATAGACGATTTTATCTCATGCTTTCTTTTAAGAGTCCACGCTTCGGACAGAACGGGAATCGCGCTGACTCCGAGCGTAAGGGTAAGCGTCGGAATCATATTCTTAAAGTCGACCGCCGTTTCGTACGCGCCGTAGAGGTAGTTTTTCCAGTCGTCGCGGACGGTATTAGCAAGGGACGAGGAGTACATCGACTGAATAACGTCCCCGTGCTCTGCGATAAGATATGCGAGCCTGTTCTGAATTGACCATGAATCTATTATATTAATTAAATTAAATATAAGAGTGCTCGCAACGATCGGAACGGCTATGACAAGAAGCTCCTTGGCAATCGCTTTAACGCTCGACGGCTCGGGCGATTTTTCAAGCTCGGAATGAGTAATGCTGTCGCCCCTTAATTTATGTCTGAGCATTAAGAAAAGCGTCGACATAACGGTGCCTACCGTAACGCCCCCGATACCGCCCGCGGCGGCGAACGGGTAGATTGCGCTCATTATCTCCTCGTGCGTCGTTGCCTCCGTTACCAGAAGTCCGAATACCGTGCCTCCGGGGACTGCGTTCTGTAACGCGGCGGCGATTATAAGCTTTGAAAACGCAAGACCGAACACAAGCTTGCCGAGAGCCTCCAAAACCTCGCTCGTAGCTGTCGGAATCATGTTTTTAAGCCCGTTGTAATAGCCCCTGTACGCCGACATAAGACAGCAGAAGAACACAGACGGCGCGATAATGATTATCGCATAAACGGCGTTAAAATTATTAATCGAGAGAACGTACGGGTACGCCATCGCAAGAATTACGGCGGTGCCGATTATTCCGGTAACGAGGAACACACGCTTTGACGCTTTCAATACGTTTCTTACGTCGCGGAACCTTTCGAGCGCGACGTAGTGCGATACTGTTTTCGAAATAGCAACGGGCAGACCTGCCAGCGCTATGGAGTAAACGGGGATAAAAAGATTGTAAGCCGTGGAATAGTAGCTTTTGCCGACGGGACCTAAAATACTCGTCAGCGGAATTTTGTAAACCGCGCCTATGACCTTGACTATTACCATCGACAGAACGAGCCACATCGCGCCGCCGAGAAGATTCTGTTTTTTCATGCGCTTAACGGATTCAGACACTTACATCCGTCCTTTCGTTTTCATAAAATTCGGAAATTCTTTCCTTGCGTTCGTTCAATTCGTCAAAACGGTTTATGTATTCGTACGGGTATTTGAAGTTAAAAATACGTTCGACGTTATTTGAACCGGGATCCTTCAGCTTCGTTACTGCGCCCGCGCCGGCGGCGAGAACGGTATGAACTTCCTCCATCATATATATATTGTACAAACACTCTTTATCATGCTTGCCGTAGCCCACATTTTCGTTATTGCCCACGCATTTGCTCTGACGGTACATATAGTACGGAGCGTAGCCCGCACTCCTTAAATTCTTTGATGAGCGCGAGAGCATTTCGACGGTGTCTCTCGAAACCGAATCTATATGTCCCTCGGTAACGAGCGACGACGCGCGTTTTAATGCGAGCGTGTGAACGGTTATATTCTCCGCCGACAATTCAATAGCCTTGTTAACGCTCATTTCGAACGTGTCGGGATTGTCGCCGGGAAGCCCCGCGATCAAATCCATATTAATATTATCAAATCCGACTTCACGCGCCTTCATAAACGCCCTGACGGTATCGTCCGACGTGTGCGCTCTGCCTATATTTTTCAATACGGAATCGACGAACGTCTGCGGATTTACGCTGATTCTGCCGACCCCCGCGTTTTTTAACACTCTTAATTTATCCTCGTCGAGTGTGTCGGGACGTCCTGCCTCGACGGTGTATTCGCGCGCGTTTTTTATGTCGAAATTCGCTTTTACCGCGTCGGTTATCGCCTTTAAATCCTCGCTTGACAGCGACGTCGGAGTTCCTCCGCCGAAATATACCGTTTCAAGCCTGAGTCCGAGGTCGTACGCGATTTTACCCGTGAGTTCGAGTTCCCTGCATAAAAGGCGGACGTAATCGGGGATGAGCTTCTTCGCCTGCGTTATCGAGTGCGAGACGAACGAGCAGTAGCTGCACCTTGTCGGGCAGAACGGAATCGAGACGTAAAGAGAATACGAATTATCGTTTGAAAGAGAGATAATCCTGTCCTCGGAACGTGCGACTTCCATGGCAAGCGACGTCTTTTCGCTTGAAACGACTAATTTATTTTCAAAATAATCTCTCGCGCACTCTTCACCCGAGCGGGCGATAAGGCTTCTCATGAGCTTCGACGGACGGACTCCCGTAAGTATTCCCCACGGCGGAGTGTAATCCGTATATTCGCTTAAAATTTCATAAATGCCCAGCGCGCCGAGACGCTCCGTTTCCTTATCGTCGGGCGAGGGGACGGAATATTTCCGTTCGTACTCACTGCCGTTTATGTTGATTCGAACGCTCAAAACGTTGTTTTCATCGGTTTTAAGCTCGGCGAATGAACCCGAACCGGAATTTGAATCCGAATATTCGAGCTTTTCAAACGGAAAAAATATTCTGATTATATTCTCCGTTTCGTATCTGAACGGAAAGTTGATGAGTACGAGACGCATTTATCTTATTCCTCTTAAAATTCTGTTATGCTCACGCTCGTATGAAAGAGTCGTGCTTATATTGTGACCGGGGTAAACCGTGTAATCGCCGTCGAGCGCGAACAGGCGGTATATCGAACGCTCGAGGTCTGCGGGGCTTGAGCCGAAAAAGTCGGTGCGCCCGTAGGTGAATCTGAAAAGCGTATCGCCCGTAAATAAAATATCGCCCAGCTTATACGTAACCCCGCCGCGCGAGTGACCGGGCGTGCTTATCACTTCGATTTCATTCCGACCCAAATGTAATTTATCGCCGTCGCGAAGAAGAATGTCAGCCTTTGCGCCGGCTCTGAACGACCCGGGGGCAAAGCCGTCGGCAAGGCTCATTTTCGGGTCGTTTAAGCACGCTTCGTCAAGGGCGCTTATGCATATTTTCATCTCGGGGTTCTTCTCCTTAAGAAACGGAACGCCCGAAATGTGGTCAAAATGACCGTGGGTCAGGAGAATGTATTTTAATTTGCGGATTCTTTTGTCCCTAAGCGCGTTTTCAAGCTCCGGGGAATAATCGCCCGGGTCGATAACGGCGCACTCCCCGCTTAAAATGTCCGTAACGACATAGCAGTTCGCGCCGAGCACGCCCAAAGGCATAGATTTTACAATTATATTATCCATATATTACACGTTCCAGATATCAGTATCGTACAGTATTGTAACAGGACCGTTGTTTACGAGAGAAACGTCCATGTGTTCGCCGAAAATTCCGTGCTCGACCTTCTTAACGCCGTTGTCCTTAAGGCACTGCATAAAGTATTCGTATAATTCGTTCGCCGTTTCGGGCTTTGCGGAATTTATGAACGACGGGCGGTTGCCCTTTTTAACGTCGGCGCACAGCGTAAACTGCGAGACAACGAGTATCTCGCCGTCAATATCGAGAATCGACCTGTTCATCTTATCGTCCTCGTCGGTAAAAATGCGAAGCGACGCCGTCTTTTTCGCCGTAAGCTCCGCGTGCTTTTTCTCGTCGCCCTCGACAACGCCCAGCAGAATCATATAGCCCTCGCCGATACTGCCGACCGTCTCGCCATTAACCGCGACGGACGCGGATTTTACTCTTTGAATTACAGCTTTCATAGTAAATTTATCCTTTAATGTGTAAAATGTTTGGGCAGCGAATAATTAATCTGTCCGCTGACCGCTTCTAAATATTCGCTCTCGTTACGTCGAGCACGCCGTCAACTTTTTTAAGCCTCGCAACGACGGAATTAAGATGCTCCGTCGAATTCACCGAAATATTCAAATAAACGAGAGCGGTGGAATCCTTGAGCGTTCTCGTGTTCATGCTGTGAATCATTATACGCATATTCGAAAGAGCCATTGTGATATCCGCGATAAGACTCATTCTGTCAAGACTCGTAACCGTAAGCGACGCGGTAAAGCCGGCAGACGGGAGCTTCGCCCAGCGTACGCTTATCCATCTCGCCGAGTCGGGCGATGAGGCAAGGTCGACGGGGACGTTCGGACAGTCGCGCTTATGAACGGAAACGCCGTGTCCGCGCGTTATGAAGCCGATTATGTTATCCCCGGGTATCGGGCTGCAGCATTTTGAGAGCTTTACAAGGCAGTTGTCGATTCCGTCGACGATAACGCCGTCGGGGCTTGACGTCGGCTCCGTTTTAAGCTTGATTTCGGGAATCGCGGGCGTTTCGACAGTCTGTAATTTCGAAGCCTCATCCCTTATCTGCGGAATCAGCTTACTCAGAGTAATACCGCCGTAGCCTATCGCCGCATAGAAATCGGGTATCGAATTCAAATGCTGTTTCTCGGTAAGCGTCTGCAAAAGCTCCTGAAGCTTCTCGTCGTCAAGGCGTATCTTATTTCTTCTAAGCTCCTTGTCGAATTCCTGCTTACCCTCGGCGATATTTTCGTCTCTGCGTTCTTTCTTAAACCACGAACGTATCTTCGTTCTCGCTCCGCTCGTTTTAACTATATTGAGCCAGTCCCTGCTCGGGCCCTTGCCCTGCTGGGACGACGTTATTATCTCTACAATTTCACCCGTCTGGACAACGTAGTCTATCGGAACGATTCTGCCGTTTACCTTTGCGCCGGTCATTTTGTTGCCGACGGCGGAGTGAATGGCGTACGCAAAGTCTATGACCGTCGCGCCCGCGGGCAGACAGATGACAGTTCCCTTGGGAGTCAATACGAACACTTCCTCGGGTACAAGGTCGCTCTTGATATCCTGCACAATATCCTGCGGATTGTCGGATTCCTGCTGACTTTCGAGCATCTGTCTTATCCATATAAGACGGTTGTCTACGTCCTTGTCGCTTCTGCCGAGCTTATATTTCCAGTGCGCGGCTATACCGTATTCGGCGTTTCTATGCATTTCCCACGTTCTTATCTGAACCTCGAACGGCACACCCTCCTTGCCTATAAGGGTCGTATGAAGCGACTGGTACATATTCGGCTTCGGAGTCGAAATATAATCCTTGAACCTGCCGGGAACGGAGCGGAACATATCGTGAACTATTCCCAGACAGTTATAGCAGTCTATAACCGTGTCGACTATAATTCGTACGGCGTAAATGTCGTAAATTTCGTCGAAGCTCTTATTGTGCAGATACATTTTACGGTATATTCCGTGAACGGATTTAATTCGTCCGTCGATTTTCGCGTCCTTTACCGTCTCATGGACGCGCTCGGATATTTTCCTTTTAATATCGTCGAGATATTCCTTCCTCTGCGGCTCCTGCTCGGCAAGGCGTTTTTCGATATCGGCATACGCGACGGGGTCGAGGTAGCTTATCGACAGATCCTCAAGCTCCTCTTTGAACGCTCTGATACCGAGTCGGTGCGCAATCGGCGCGTAAATTTCGAGCGTCTCCTTCGCCGTCAGCCTGCGCTTCTGCTCGGGAACGAATTTGAGCGTTCTTATATTGTGGACGCGGTCGGCTAATTTAATGATTATAACGCGTATGTCCTTGCTCATGGCTATGAGCATTTTTCTCAGATTTTCCGCCTGCTGTTCCTCTTTTGATGAAATTTGCATTCGATTGATTTTCGTAACGCCGTCGACAAGAAGCGCGATTTCCGAGCCGAAAAGACCGCTTATCTCCTCTATCGTATAATTCGTATCCTCAACGACATCGTGAAGAAGCGCCGCGGAAATTGACGGCATATCCATTCCGAGCTCGTCGAAAAGAATTTCCGCAACGGCTATCGGGTGAATAATGTACGGCTCGCCCGATTTTCTTAACTGATTGCCGTGCGCCTCGTTCGCTACGTTGAACGCCTTGTCGATAACCGCCATATCTTCGTTCGAAAACGAATCCTTCATTTTTTCTCTTAATTTAGAATACAGTTCGTTTCCGACCTGTTTTTCATGTTCGGACATGCTTTTTCACCCTCTCTGTTCGGAATAACCGAGTTTTTTAAGTATTTCAGCCGACGAAAGCGCGACCTTATCCGCCACGTCCGTCGTACGGTAATACCCGTTTTCGACTTTTATAACGCCCGTCTCGATAAGAGCGTCGAGCGCGATATGAATTCTGCACACGTCGAACGGAGAAAGACCGAGACGAACCGTGATCTCCTCCTCGCCTCCGACGCGGGCGGTTCCTTTTTTTACGAATCTGAAAACGTCCGCCGCCGTCCTTCTGTCGGGACAGGCGATTTCTTTTATTTTATCCGGAATTTCCTTAGAATATTTTACTTTTTTATAGACCGAAAAGCCTCTGAACAATTCGTCGTCGTCGATTCCCGAGAGCTTCGCCGCCCTGATCATAACCGACGGGTGTATCTCTCCTCTGAATTCGTTTTTGTCAATGTTCGCGGCGATATCGATATTCTCACCTATAAAAAACGGGAATTCTTCCTCTCTGACTCCGAACCACACCGCTCTGAATTTAACGCGTCCGCGTTCGAGAACGAGACTGACGTGTCCGCCCGTCTTGCCCATTGATTTGACCGAATTTACGGTTAAATTATTTATACAGAATATAGGCTGGGGGTTCTCCGCGCCGAACGGTTCGAGAAGCGAAAGCGAGTTTAACAGCGCGTCGTTGATTCCCGCGGGATTAAGTTTACAGTCTAATTTTAAAATAGGATTAAACTCGTCCAAAGTATTTGCATATTCGTTGATTGCTTTCCTAAATTCGGCGATTTTCGAATTCTCGACGGAGAAGCCCGCGGCGAGCTTATGACCTCCGTATTTAACGAGCAGATCCTTAACGTTCGTCAGCGCGTCGAAAAGAGAGAAGCCCTCGACGCTTCTGCACGAGCCTTTCGCGATACCGCCCTGTCCGCCCTCGGCTATTACTATTGCGGGCTTGCCGAATTTGTCGACGAGACGTGAGGCGACTATGCCGATAACCCCCGCGTGCCAGCCTTCGCCCGAAACGACCAGAACTCTGTCGGAAAGATACGACGGGTCGCTCTCTATTTTAACCATCGCGCCGGAGACGATATCCGACTCTATGCCCTGTCTTTGAGCGTTGCACTCGTCTAAAATATCCGCGAGGCGTTCTGCCTCCTCCGCGTCCTCGGTAATGAGAAGCTTCATTGCGTTCTCCGCAGACAAAACTCTGCCCGAGGCATTAATTCTCGGTGACAGAGAAAAAGCGACCGACGAAGCGGTCAGTTCCTTATCTGCAAATCCGCTTTTACGTCTTAACGCGAGAATGCCCGGACGAAGCGAATTATTTATAACATTAAGACCTCTCGACACGAGAAGCCTGTTTTCACCCCTTAGCGGAACTATATCCGCGACTGTTCCTATTACGGCGAGATCTCCGAAATCCTCGAACACCGAGTCGGAATCGCCGTCCTCGAGCGCGCTTATTAATTTAAACGCGACTCCCACGCCCGCAAGATCCGTACACGAGCAGTTGTCGTCGGTTCTGTGCGGATCGACGACCGCGTCTGCGTCGGGCAGAATCTCGCCCGGCTGATGATGGTCGGTGATTACGATATTCATGCCCAGCGACTTTATGTATCGGGTCTCCTCAACCGCGCTTATGCCGTTGTCGACGGTGATTATCAGTTTGGTTCCGCGCTCTTTGAGCGTATCGACAGCCTCTTTGTTGAGCCCGTAGCCCTCGTCGACTCTCGACGGGATGTAGTAATCGACGTCCGCGCCCATGAGCTGTAAGTACGTAAACAGCAATGCGGTCGCAGTAACGCCGTCTGCGTCGTAGTCGCCGTAGACCGTGATTTTCTCCGAGTTTTCGACCGCCGAATTTACAGCCCCGACGGCCTTATCCATATCCTTAATTTCAAAGGGATCGGAAAATTCCCCGCCCTCGGACAGGAATGAAATTATCTCCTCTTCGTCCGTGATACCGCGGGAAATGAGCATAAGGACGGCGAATTCGTCGAGAGAATTCTCATACGCAATCCGCGCGGCGAGAGCTTTATCAAATTGTGATAACTGCCACTTTTTGCGACTCACACGAAATCAGTCCTCAGTCTTTTTTATCATCAAAATGCTGTTTAAGTCCGCTCCACTTCTGACCCCAGGCGTTCGCCCACGACTCGCAGTAGAGCTTATAGTATGAAACGTTGTTCTTCTTTCTGTAATTCTCGAAGAAATTGCACCAAACAGCCGACGGAAGTCCTATGACTATCCAGTAAAGCGGGCCTAAGAGCAGACACTGTATAGTGTGTCCGTACTCGTGAATACGAGTGTTGTACGTCCACTCTTCGTCATGCTCGCACATGAATATGAACATACCCGTCGACAGTCCGCCCCAGTTCTTGGGCAGGTACGTGATGTAGCTGTTGCAGAACTTCTCATGACGGCACTTTTTATAATATATTAAATATACGATTCCGCCGATAAGATTTACGGGAAGCCCCCACGTAAACTGAATAAGATAAAAGAGGAATTTCGGCAGACCGCTCCTTGCTTTCGCGCTCTCGATTTTAAGGTCGACAACTTTCATAAACTTATCCTCCGTCCGAAGCAAAAAAGCCCTATTATCTTTTAATTATAGAATATTTTGAATACAAAAACAAGGGAAAAACAATAATTTGTAGGGACAAATTATTGCTGAAGTAAGAAGTAACAGTGAAAAGCGAAGAAGTGCGGCTGCGTTTTCTTCGAAAACGTTGATTGGATCCGCTTTAATAAATCCGAACATATGACAATTGCTTGCGTGGGGACTACATGTGAGTCCTTTACTTTTTTAATGTCAGCTCATAGCTTAGCCCCACGAGGTTTTTCACCGTTTCGCTGTCCGTTTCTTTGTCTAAAATTATCGATATCCACAAATTTTTATTCATGTGATACGCGGGGAAAATCGTTCTGCCGTCGCGGACGGAGCCGGTTAATATCGGGTCGCACTTCACGTTTACGACGTCAATATTTCCGTCCTCACCGGGCAGAAGTCTGTCACGACGAATATTCATCACCAGCGCAAACCATTTTCGGTTGTTCCTGTGCCGGAATACGGCGTTTTCGTCGTCAAACGGATAATCCGGTTCGACATTGTATTCGGTTTTTATAAATTCAAATAATTCGGTTTTTGTCATAATAATTCACATTTTACGTCTGTAATAATTTTATCAAGATATGCGTTAAGTTCGTCAATTGTACAGCCTTTTTTCCGCCGTCCTGTCTTTCATGCCGGCGGGAAATTTTGTACGTTTATTTATTTATCGATTCCAAAAGACACACCGTCTCCACATGCCTTGGGACAATAGCGTGAATAAAAATGCCGTTATCTACGCTGCCCGCACAATCCTCGGCGTCAGGAATATGCCGTCGAGCGATTAAGTCAGTGCTCTCGGATCGACTTCATTGCCTCGGTAAACCGGATTTTGTTCATTGCTTTTCTGTAACAAAAAATCGATTCTTCATTTCTTTCTGTCATTTCGGATCATCGC
>OIYS01000022.1_pt1 | contig 112255 bp, 89 predicted proteins | sample 1588271 | NCBI WGS metagenome assembly OIYS01 (sample SAMN03283286) | human gut metagenome | biome: human-associated habitat; material: feces | host: Homo sapiens | place: Peru | collected 2012 | reverse complement strand
ATTTGCAGCAGTTGTGTGTATAATTTAAACTGCTGCAAAAGTCAGCAAACAAGCCGAATTTTATATTGCTTGACTATTTCCTTGACATCAAGACTACGGTTTCAATATGGCACGATACCTGCTGATTGATGTCTGCAAGGGTGTCTGTTTACGGAAACATAGCATATCAATACGGGAACAAGTCCACTCTTATCAAAGACCTTAATTCGTATCTTATTGTTCAACAGCAAAACCGTAACCTTTAACTATTGAAGTATTAGGAAAACAGTCGATACACACCATTTGCTACTATATAATGCAGGCATTTTCCGAAGCTGTTGTTCACCATGGTTTCCACAGTTGAGAGGGTAGAGGCTGACTTGTTTCTTCATAGAAAAGCTGTATCAGTCACTGATGAGTCAGTGCACTCGGCAAGGTTGAGTTGCCGGATTTCACCATCTCGACCTGGTATTGGTCATCATTTTATCTGTATCACATATGCCTAGCTTCCATTAGATTTGAACTGATTTGCGAATTGGGTAAATACTGTTTTTCCAATTTCGCCCTGTGAATAACCACTACCAGCAGTTATCCAAAATTATCGGCTAACTAAGCCCTCCTGTAATTATGAGTTATTCGAATTTTTCGAATGACTGAATCCTGTTGCAGAAAATGATATAAATGAAACCCCGCCTTACCTTTCAAGCAATTTTATCATTCGTTGAACAATACATTCAACCTGCCCGGATTCTACTCTTTGATCAAAAGAGCCATTACAAAAATGATCTTCTCGCAATAGCATCGTCAACAAAGCTGAACACAAATCATAATCAGCACGTTCCAATCGCTTTAACTCTTCATTGCAATTTATAGGCTCTGTGGCCATGTAATCCCAGTAGTTCGTTTTTAAGTCACCGTCTCTTCAAACACCTCATAGCCATTGCTTTAATATCATTACTCACGAACGAATAGACCTCCTTCAAATGCAACATAATTACCATCATTCATGTCTTATAAGAACTCTCTTCGTGCCCTTATATTTTTCACGTAATGACGGAATATTTACATCAGTACTTAATACTTCACGCACGACGCCCCATAGACCACCTTTTTCATCCGGAAAGCTATCCATATACTGGGTAAATGGGAGCCCCATCACGAACTTTGCTTGATCCTCGATGCCTCTTCCTGGAACGCCATAATCCAGTATAGGAGGCAGCCCTGTTTTGATATCTTTTCCAAGAATAATCACTCCTGATGCCGGTGCTCCCCCAAGCATTGTCATGCTTATTGCAAGATCAATCATTTTATCATCAAGGCTAATCCACGAATGATCAAAATACAATCCTTGACCAAGCACCTCACCTATACATAGCTTAGGTTTGTATCCGAGCTCAGACAGGCAAACGTATAACGCAGCACATGAAGCGTGGCAGGCACCCCACCATTGCTTTCTCTCCATGTACCTATACATATTTGCAAGCACATTCCCGATATCTTCATTATATCCACTCTCTTTAACCGCTTGTTTTATACGGTCAGGGATGCTCATTGTTTCCTTTCGGAGACAACAATTCTTATATTTCTTTCCGCTTCCACATGGACACGGATCATTTCTTCCTATTTTCATCATGCGCTCCTTCTTTATTGCTTTATAAACGGCACAATCACATCGTAGAACTTCTTCGTCCAATCAGCGTGGAAGTTTGCCATCTGGAGCCAGTCGGTCTCATTTTCAATGCTGACGTTATTCAGCTGAATGAAAACCTTGGACGATTTAATATCGTTACCACGGTTCCACTGGAGCGTTGTGCCCAACGCTGATTCTATTTCCGCTTTATGTGTGTACAGGCTATCGAAGGCATCCTTGTTTTCTTGCTTATTGCCTCTGCCAAACACGACCTCTGCCCGGGCTGCATCAAAGTTTGCTACGCAGCAAAGGTAGAATCCACCTATACCAAAGAAGCCATTGATCCAGTTATCCCTTGACGGATTAACATTGGAGAAAGAACCGTCCTCACCGTGCACTTTCTGGATAATCGAAAGCGCATATGTCCAATATTTTCTCCGGAGCTCGTAACGGCTACCCGGCTCATCCTCATTAGCCGCATTTTCATCACGTAGATAAAAAACCAAATCAGAAGGATCTTCATTGTACAGTTTGAAGAGGCGGCTAAGGACAGACAGTTTGCTCTGAGTGCTTGTATTTGTCCACACATAGATGCCGTCACCAATTTCCACTGACTTCGTGAATGCATCCGGATTAGTGTTGAAGTGAAGAGCAATATTCTCCTCCTCCGACATGGCCAGCTTTGTGATAATAGCCTTGTCCTCGGCATACAGAATCTGAATAACCTTTTGGAACATCTCAACCCAGCTCGTTACCGGCTGTTCAGTGTTCTTAAAGGTGAACTTTGCAATCAGTCGTCCGGTCAGCTCGCCCTCATCCTCAAGCGTATAAGTATCAAGCTGCTTTTCTTCCGGTTTGTATTCTGTGACAGGTGCTGCCCAGATTGAAAGAGCCCGACCCATGAGATGTTCGCTGCGTTCCTCCAGTTCTGCCAGCGTCCATTTGTCCTTCTTGGCAATCCAAGTATTCATGCGGATACCACTATCATCAAAACCATTCTGCATGGTTTTCTTTTCGGCGAATGAGCTATTACTGTATTTCGAGTTATAGGCCGTCAGTGTAAGATTTGCCATACGATGTAGCCACACTTCATGTATCTGCTCGTAGTCATCTCCCAGTTCCTTCTGCCAAATCGGCGTAAGGTGCTGAGGCATGATGTGCTCAATGGAATAGGTGCCGTCATCACAGTGACGGTATACATCCTTATCCTCCGAAGTGCCGAAATTCTCGAAACGCTCAAGGATGTAAATCTTATTCTTGCTGTTCATCAGATAAACTGGACGTTCATCAAATGCCACCTTAAACTCAACATCGTCTGGGAAGCGCGCACGCTCCTTCTTTGAGAGAAGCGCATACTTGAACTTCTCGACATAGTCATCCTCGGTACCGTCGTACCGGACGATTTCACGGTGCAGCATGAGGAAGATTTTATTTAGAGCATTTGTTGGCAGGTCACACATCGTCCTGCGGAACAGATAGTTTTCTGTCGTCAGGAAAATCTCCGTGACCTGTGTTAAAGTCAGCTTGTTTTCATTATATAGGCGCAGCACTTCGAGGAAGTACGGCCTTGTTACCGTAGTCTCCAGACGGTTCAGTCGGTCAATGCAAGCGTCAAGGGCAGCACTTCCAGAATTACCATCAAGAAGAATCTGGTACCGCTTTGCATAGGCCAGCATCTCAGCGAGCAACGGTTCGGTGTCAATCTTGCTGAGCTCCACAAAGTTCTTAAAATTAATGTAGATTTTCTTCTGCTGTGGGATGGCCTGCTGCTTTACACTCAGGTAATCCCGGATGAAGGCACTTACATCATATTTCGTACAAACCTCGATCTTATTCCAGTATTTCTCGTAGTAGGCCTCTTGCTCCTTGGGCGGTAAGCCCATCAAAATAAAGTTTCTGATCTTGTCGCCTTCGCTGAGGTCAAGGCCGGTCGAGTTTAGGCTCTCGAAAATGAGCTGAGGATTGTCATCCATATCCAGACGGATATTTATAATCTCCAAACAGCAAATCGCATCATAAAGCTGGTCGATGGTGATTTCCTGTTTCTGAATCCGGTCATAGAAATAATCGTAGTTCACGGTCAGATTTGACTCGCGGATATGCTCCGTCGGATCAGAGAACAGCTTTCCAAAGGCGGTCTGGTCATTCTTTACCGGTTTGAGTTTGATACGAGTATCCTCCGGCTTCCACTTATCCACAAGGTATTCCTCAAAAATCCGCTGCTTCAGATTAGCGGTCTCCGGCACAATGACACCCTTATCAATCAGGTTATACATGGCAAGAAATAAAAGCGATACAGTCGTAAGACGCTGCTGGCCGTCGATAATCAGGAACTCCTCATTGTGGCCGTCCGGATTGTAAACGGAAACGAGGCTCCCAAAGAAGTGACTCTTCCGGTGCCCCTTGATGATTTTTACAAGGTCATCGTACAGCTGCTTGCAGTTTTCTGTCTTCCAGTCATAATTTCTCTGATACACCGGGATGACAAAGCGCTTGTCAGAGCCTTCCATGTATTTTACGAATTTACATTCTGAACCTTTCATTCCATATCACCCCTTGTATTACTGAAGATCGGGATCGCTCCCCAGAGGAGTAATTCCGTTTTCTTTAAGCATTTCATTTATTTCATAAATTGAATTCTCTGTACAGGCTCCCATTACGCATTGATAAACGTATCCTTCGCCCTTCAATGAATTTAATTTAAAGTCAGTTTTACCAAGAAACATTTCAGCCTCCGGCAGTGGCAGCTTTAATCCTACGCATAACGCCAGGACTGTCTGTACAGATGTTGGATACTCTTCATCATTTCTCAAACGCTGGATGGTCTTTTCTCCTACGAGCGAACGGTCTGCTAACTGTTTATTTGAGAGCTTTCTTTCTTTTTGTAAAGCTACCAGCGTTTCGGCAAAGGAACCGGGATATTTTCGCAGGGCTTCTGACCGACGCTTGGCGTTCTGAATCTGGTCGAGTAGCGTTCGGTTATGCGTGTTTAGTTCAAAGGAATACTCAACCTGATTTTCAACAGGAGCGGCGTTCCGCATGAACTGCGTGTAATACTTCGCCCCTTGATATTTCGATTGATAGCTATACCCCTTCGAGAAAACAACGCAGCACTCATCCATGTGTGTGAGTGCATATTCTGACAGTGTCGCATTTCCGGCCTGATTCCTCGCTATATACTTCTCATTGTTGAGAACGAGGTGACGATCCGTAAAAACAAACTGACCGCTGTCAATTAGTTTCTTAAACTCGCGGTCGAAACAGTAAGCCTTAAACAAATCGGCATAAGGAATAGTGAATGTCTGATTCTTACCCAAGGTACCTGCTTCAAATGAATATCCACGAACATACTGACCATCTACAAACGGATATGCACCTTCGGCTTTGGAATACCCCAGATCCATCAAACGAACCTTTGCGGCCTGTCTTGACACATCGAACAGCTCCGCCAGTTCATCAATGACATTCTCATAGGCTGCAATGCTCGCATCATCAACCCCGCCATAAGTTGCAAGAAGCTGATTTGCCTTCAAGCGCGTCGTTTTTGCGGGCATCAAGATTCTCGGAGCAACGCCTTTGGCTTGCCACTCCATCCAGTCTACAGCCTTCCATTTATCTGAATCAGTATTGTTTGCAGCTATTTGGCACTGAATAGCCCTTCCAAGATTATCGTTAGCACCTATCATTTTCATCAACACATGATATGGCTGATGACGGTGCCAGTGAAAACACTCATGTGCCAGCGTAGTACGCTTTGTTCCTACAGATCTTTCATAGGAGACACGCGGATCAAGGTATACGGTTCCGCGTTTAGCATTGCGAATTGTAATCTTCCTGTGCTTATCGAGAACATTCCCGTTATCAAATATGATTGTCCCAAAATAAGTAAGATCATCCGATAGAGGTATATCCTCGATAACCTGTAGTTTCATATCGCTGGCTATCGTCTCGATTGAAATTCTCATCGGTTTATCCAACGCATCCGGACAATACCTTGTCAGGAACTTCTCAGCTTCGTCTTCAAACTGGTCACGTGAGATAATAGGTACCAGTTCTCCGGACAGGCGGTCATTATCAGATTCCTCTTGCGGCTCACAATTACCAACAGACATGATCCGGAACCCACTCATATCAATGCCAAGAGTAACCTGACAATGAATCTTAAGCCAGCGCTCATTAAAATATCCCTTGTGAGAAGCGGACGGCATTTCGACATCGCATGATGTAATTACATCGAATGCAATCACGCCATCTTCTGGCTGTTCAATATGGATAACATTCTCGATTTCCATATCAACGACCGACAGCCTTTTCGTGTCACCAGAACGTTCCTCTTGAATATAAGCTATGGCCGCATCTCGGATATCGTCATAACGAGATTGGTCAATCAGTTTCTGCAGTGGGCTTTCATTCTGTGCTTCATAGTAGTCCAGCCTGCTGTCATTGAGTTCTTTACGAATTTCACGCCAATTAGGCATGCACTTATTCATGTGCGCGATGAATGTGGCGTCATGTTTTCTTGTAAGTAAATGCGTCAGTTCATGCAAAATAATATAATCGAGGCAAGCATACGGCTTCTGAGCAAGCTGCAGATTAAACCATAGTTTCTTTTTATCCGTGCTGCAGGTGCCCCATTTTGTGACCATATATTTTGTTTGCCAAGAATCGCATTTAAGGCCTGTCTGTGCTTCCCACTTGGGCAGGCGCTTTTCTATTTCTTCTTTTAGAATCTTTCGATATTCCTCTTTGACATAGGCATCCCGTTGCTTTACCGTGCTTTTTGCACTCATGGAAAGGACAATATTCTGGTTCTGAATCTCGAAGTTGTTCTTCTGATTGTCCGGCTTAAAGACAAGGAAGTACTGCTTTCCCCAGATATACATCGTCTCACCGGAAACATACTGCCGCCTCGATGCCCTTGGCTGTTCCTGAAACTGCGCAATAGCCCTCTTGATAAAGCCCAGCTGAGTTCTGGCATAAGCCTCTATAGCTTTATCGTCCACGGATAAAGGCGCAGAAATTACCACATGTCCATCCGGCGGCTTCACCTGAAGGTGTATATTCTTTATATTCTTTTTTTGCACATCAATCGGAATCCCGGAAATGACAATGCGCATTAATACTCCTCCTGCTTCTCAATGATCTTATAGATGCGTTCCACCTCGGAGTCATCACCCAGAATCTCAAAGAGAGCCTTTTTTATTCTCCTGACGACCACCTGATTATCCCTGAAACCAGACAGTGCCTGCTTTTTCACGGCCTTGTGAATGCGAAGAGCAAGTTTCTCGTCCTCGCCGGTGTTGTCATAAATGGCCATGAGCGCTTTGCTCTTACGGATGCTTTCCGGATATTTATCGTTATCCTCCGGGCAATCAACATCCTTGGCCAGCTTAATATATTTCTCAAGCATCTCAGCGTAGTCAAGAACTCCCTGCTTACGCTCTTCAATGAGTTTATCAAGGATTTCTGACATCTTTGCATAGTAGCGCGGATTGACGGTGACCTTTTCGATAACCTTCTTACGGATGTTATTCTCGATGGCCTCTGCCGCACCTTCCTTGTGGCCACTATCACCTTCACCGGTAAGTGTCTCACCCTGCTTTGCTACGAAATCCAATAGGGTAAGATCATCAAAATCACCAATCTTCTCTGCATCTGCTGCCGTGATGTAGTTATCGATCATCTTCCGCATATCAGGTTCATAAGCTTTTAGATCAAGAAAATCACCGCTGGCAGTGCCTATGGTTTTTTTCAATTCAATGTAAAAAGCAACTTTTTTATCGTACTCAGTCAGCTTTCCAGATGAAATATCATCAACCAGATAAGGCTTTGCCTCTGCAAATGCCCTAATAAGACTGCTGATCAACCTGTACAGTTTTTCTCGTAGACGAGCATATATCTCGTCGCTCTCTTCCAATTGACCGGAGACACCACAAAAATAATGGATGTATTGAATCTCACCACAAGGCTCCTCGACACCCTCACAAAGTTCCTCGACCGCATCGTACACTTCTTCAAAATAAGATACTGCAGCATCATGGCGATCCTTAACAAGTCCTTTTACATCATCCGGATCATATCCCTCAAAAGCGCCGGAAGTGTAGTCTTTCATTGCTGTTTGAAGCTGGCCAAACAGCTGCTTATAATCTACGATATAGCCGAAATCCTTACTATCATCGTCAAGTCGATTGACACGACATATCGCCTGAAACAGACCGTGATCCTGCATTTTCTTGTCAATATAGAGATAGGTGCATGGAGGTGCATCAAACCCAGTGAGAAGCTTGTCTACGACGATAAGGAGCTTCATATTTGCGGGCTCCTCTACGAATTTGCGCTTTGCTTCCTTTTCAAATTCCTCCACTTTAGCCCGAATTGATCCTGCATTCGGAAGGTCAGACGGATCAAGGCCAAGCATCTTCAAATAGGTTTCGTATTTAAGAAAAGTTTCCGTATCATCTTCATCACTGACAGTGTCAGTTCTTAATTCCCCTTTGTTAGGAGTATAGGAAGATATAATAGCGCACTTCTTAAAACCCATCTGCTGAAAAATCTCATAATACTTACAGGCCGTTGGAATGCCATCAGCTACAAGAATTGCATTACCATTTCCATCCATCAGACGTGGTTGTTTCATGCTAAAATCCTGAATAATATCCCATGCCACCTTTTCCAGACGAGAGCGGGAACTATATACTTTCTGCATCGTGCCCCATTTTTCTTTCAGCTTTGCCTTTGCTCGGAAGGTAAGTCCTCTGGTCTTTACATCAAACCACTGGTCAACGCGTTCCTGTGATGACAAATCCTGCGGCACGTCTCGATATTCATAACGCAGATCCAAAACAACACCATCAACTACACCTTCGTTATACTTGTAAGCGTGGATATATGTACCGAAAACCTCAATACTGATCTTCTTGTCCCTCTTCAGTAGTGGAGTACCCGTAAAGCCGATAAATACAGCATTCGGCATGATAGTCTTCATCGCCGTATGGAGCTTGCCGGACTGTGTTCTATGGCATTCGTCAACAAACACGACAAGATTTCCCTTTGCCTTAAAATCGGCAGGGAGAGAGGCTTTCAGCTCTTCAATATACTTATCGTAGTCATTTTCTGTCGCTTCTCCGCCACGACGGCCAAACTTATGCACCAGAGAGCAGATCAGCGAATCATCATATACATTCAGTCGATTCAGCAAGTCCTTACCGCTCTTGGTACGAGCAATATTTTCATCCACGCCAGTGAATGTTTTCTCTATCTGCTCATCAAGCTCATCTCGGTCTGTCACAATTAGGACACGGGCATTAAGCTCAGCCCAATGTGTCAGAATCCACTTCGCAAGCCACACCATTGTCAGCGTTTTGCCGGAGCCCTGTGTATGCCACAGGATGCCACCCATCGGTTTATCCGAATCTCTATTTGGATTATGAAGTTCCGTCCTCAGATTATTAAGCCTCTGCTGAGTGCGCTTGATGCCGAAATACTGATTGTACCGGCACACCTTTTTGATGCCCTTATCGAAAACGACAAAGTTCATGATAAGATCGATAAAACGTTCCTTATCAAACATGGCATATATCTGTCTAAGAAGTTTATTCTCGATACCTGCACATGTTTTGCTGATACGAACATCTACTGGATCACGTTCCTCTTCATGTTCTTTGAAGCCGTCATCCTTCCACTCCATATAAAACTTCTCTCCGGTCAGAAGTGTTCCATAGCGCAGTCCTTCAGATTCGTTTCCTGCCATGCAAAACTGTATCGTGGTAAAGAAGCTCTGTATGAATGAATTCTTTTGGTTTGTCAGATTCTGGCGAATACCCTCGGATACAAAGACGCCACTTCGTTTCAGCTCAATAACTGCCACTGCTATACCATTCAAATAAATGACAAGATCTGGCCTCTTTTCTGACTGCTCAACGACCGTCACTTCCTCAGCGATGGCAAAATCATTATTCAATGGATTAGCCTCATCAATAAGCTGTACAGTCACCGGAGGCTTTTCAGGACTTTCGTTCACCGGAATACCATACTTTAAACGGGAGTATACGGTTTTGTTAGCGTCATATAGCCCACGCGAAAGATTACCCGCTTCCTGTTGGAGCTGGGTAATAGCACCATCAATCAGCTTGTCGGCATAACCTTTCAGTCGAAGGTACTGGCGCAGGCGATCTTTTTTGATATTCTTATTCTGCTGATCAGACAGGTTACCAATATACTGATAGCCCAAGATCTCCGGATCTTTAAAGAAGCGGATTACTCTTTCCTGTGTTTTAATTTCGGCATCGCCAATACTCATCTGACAGGCACCTCCTTACATCAATCTGACCTTACCGGTCAGCAATTCTTCCATCATTCCTTTTTTCACTTTTTCGTACTTATGCAGCTTTTCCTCTAATAGGCTTATTTCATCATCCATATCCGCTAACACGCCTATGATAGCTTCTCTTTCAGTCTTTTCTGGTAGCCTAATCTCAAGCTTTCTAACATCAGCTATTGTAAGATTATGTTGTGCTCCTACTTTCTCATTTGAGAAGATTTGTTCCTGTCCATCTTTCCCAGATAAGTAAAGCATGCACCAACTCGCCAAATCGGGATCAAATAACTTAGCAATACCCACTGCGCCACCAGAAAATGCCGTTTGTTTATTATCAAAAACAGCGACATTTCCTATTCGGCCAGAAATTGATATCAGCAAGCAAACTTCATCTAAAAGAATCTTTGGATACTTTTCCGCTACATCATACGGAATATAGAAGTCTGTATTATAGTTAATATCAAATGCCTCAAAATCTTTGTTTTGAATAAACGGAATTGTGCCAATCTGCGGCGCTGTTATAAGAGAAGGCTTTATCTCAGCACTATAATCGAACCCTGTTTGCTTAGTAACTAAACGGCATAGTTTATCTAATGTGATAGTTTGCCAATTTTCATCGAAACCATCCAGTCGTTTCTTTCCAGTTACAAGCATTTGCATTGTTCCTTGGCGGATATCCTTTTTCTTACGTATGAGTTTTCGTAAATTAGTAATAAGAGTGTCTACATTACACAATACCTCAGCAATTTGCTCTTGTTCATCTATTGGAGGAAGGATGATTGGAAAGTTTCTAATTCGTGTTAAAGCCAACTTGGGTTGTGCTCCCAATGTTTGCGTCTGATTAATCAAACCTTGAATCTTTGAGCTCATTAACCAATACATTAAAAACTTTATGTTGCATTTTATGTCCGTAATTCTATTTGCATTTTCTGTTAAATTAGCTCCATCAAGATGATCCGGTATCTGCCCCACAATACCAAGTGTTCCAGCAACAGAAATATAAATATTATCTCTATATATTCTATATTTTTGTATTCGAAAGTAGGCTTCATCCGGGACATACATTAGTCCATCAACATCCACATACCCTGGCCTCATATCTGCAACTCTAATATATGGATGTTGTGTAGGTATCGGAGTTACGTAATATCCTTTTGGTAAGCGTTTCCCACTTCTAACAAATCCAACATCTGGCTCAAGTTTTTTAATATTCCAGTCATCCGGAATATCTGTTCTTAAAATTTCATTTACCATTTAAATCCCATCCTTTCCAGATGAGACTTTACCTTTGCCTCATATTCAGTAGTGACTTTGTCAAGCTCCGGAAGTGTATCCTCATATCGCTCAGCAAGTTCAATAATCCTACTTGTCAAGCGATGGGAAATCTCAGCATACAAATCGCTGATACCAGAGAAAATGCTATCAAACCACTTCTTGTTCACAAGCAGATCTAAAATTTCATTATCTGTGAAGTTTTCATATCTTGCCCGGCACTTTTCATTCAGAGCCTTGTTCAGCTCTTTGACAACCTTATTGTAATCTGACACCTTGCCACACAGCTCCAACGTAGCTTTCAGCTGATTAACATCATCCTGAAGACTTTCAGGTATGCTCTCCTCAGTACGAATAACCAGCAAACGCAGCATAATGGATGATTTATTAACGGTGCCCTTGTCAGTCAAAGCGCTCTTGCAGAGTGGATGTCCAACAAGATATGCCTGCAGGCGTTTCTTCTGCATAGGAAGCTGATTCATCAGGAGCTCCAGTTCTATGGTTTCCTCCGTCTCTACATGCTGTGTAAGTTCCTCGATCTTAGCCTCTACGTCCTTCGCCTTGACTTTTCCGTTTTCAGCCACATCGGCAAGAGCAGATTCTTTGTCAGCACTCTCAATCAGATCAGAAAGCAAGGATTCTGTTTCTGCGACAACGTTCTCGGCTTCCTCTATGGCATTCTTCTCCTCACGGAAGAAGGCATCTATCACGATGGCCTTAGGAATCAATCTTCCTTCCCAGCCAGTAACTTTCATCTCACCTTTATTCTTGCCCTGCGTGATCTCTTCCTCGATATTGTCCGTTGCTCTGGCATTGGCATATCCATCCGGTTCGCCTATGATAAGCGACACGTCATCGTTCATGACCTCATTCCAATAAGCCAGCAGCACTTGATACACATCGTATTTATCAATCAGCGTCAGGTGTCCAAATTTAGCAAGGATATCCTCCGCAAGGCTAACGATTAACTCTCTCGCGGATACATCTTCATCAAGGGAAGATAAAGTGGGATATTCCTTGGTCTTCCATGCTGCAAAAGCCTCGTCGAGTTTCTCACCGTATTCTGAGAACTCGGCGTTTTTATATATTGTCTGACGGATATTCTCATGCTCCACATTCAAGCTGTAATACTTTTCGCTAATCGCCGTCAGCAACTCAGCCTTCAGCGAAGGGAACACATCCCAATACTTAGAAAGACTGTCAATATCAACCGCCGGAATACCGCCATGAATATGCGCATAAATATCCTGAATATCCTCCGGATCTGTGGAGTCAATATAGCGAGTAATGTTCAGGTTATACCCGTTTTTCTTTTCGATTTCATCGTTTGGTACGAAACGAGCATACTTGGGATCGGTTGTTATCTGCTCATTGAATGTTGTGATGATTTTATAGATATCACGTTCACGCAAACGATTCTTGTTACCGTCCTTAATGTACCCACGGCTGGCATCAATCATAAAGATGCCCTGTCGGTTTGCAGCACCTTCTTTATCAATTACGAGCACGCAGGCAGCTATGCCGGTGCCGTAAAACAAGTTTGCCGGAAGGCTGATGATGCCCTTAATCCAATGCTTCTTAATAATGGCTTCCCTGATAGTAGCTTCCGCGTTTCCACGGAATAAGACACCATGAGGAAGAATAACTGCAGCTTTGCCGTTCGCCTTCAATGCTTTGAGAATATGCATGAGCCAAGCATAGTCGCCGTTCTTCTCAGGAGGTGTGTCCCCATAGCCTTCAAAGCGACCATACTCTTTACCGGCAATACCGTCGCGCCAGTTCTTCATGGAAAAAGGCGGATTGGCCACTATGTAATCAAAACGTTCAAGTACAGAGTTATCCGATTTATCAAGGTACTGCGGATTTGAGAAGGTGTTGCCGCTCTTTATAGTAATCTCGGCTTTACGGTGAAGGACGGCATTCATCTTTGCCAGACCAGCTGTGGTGCTTTCCTTTTCTTGGCCATATCCCATGATTGGAATCGGAGCCGCATCGATAGCTCGAATTAATAGGCTGCCACTTCCACAGGCCGGATCGCATACCGTGGCTCCGGTATCTGTGCAGCGACTGATGCCTACCACATTGGCAAGGATTCTGGAAACCTCTGCAGGCGTATAGAATTGCCCCTTGCTCTTTCCGCTCTCTGTAGCGAATTTACGCATTAGATACTCGTAGGCATCGCCAATGATGTCATCTCCCTCTGCCTTGTTCCGGGAGAAGTTAAGTTCCGGACGCTGGAAAATGGAAATAAGATCGGTCAACTTATCGACCATTTCCTTACCGCTTCCCAGCTTCTTCTCATCATTGAAATGAGCAATATCAATAACACCCTTGAGGTCAGTGTTTTCATCAGCAAGGCGGGCAATGATCTTATCCATCCCCTCACCGATGTTCTTCTTTCCCTTAAGCACAATAAAGTCATCAAAGGAGCAGCCCGTCCGCTTTTCCGGATCGGGATCTTTATCATGTGCCTTATCAAAGACCTTAATGTCTTCATAGGCTCCTTTATTCTTAAATTTATCAGTGACATACTTCATGAACAAAAGTGTCAGGATATAGTCCTTATACTCTGAGGAATCCATGCCTCCGCGAAGTTTGTCACAGCTCGCCCACAGCGATGCATATAATTGCGTTTTCTTGACAGCCATCTTTGTCTGCTCCTTGTCTAATGTTTTCTTCGATTTTTCCCCTTGAATCAGTCAGCGCTTTTACCGCTCTTAACCCATTCATCGAGTTCGGAAATTTTAAACTTCCACTGTTTCCCAATTTTTTGAGCAGGCAAACCCTCTTTACCATTTCTGATCCAGCTACGAAGAGTAACTGTTTTGATTCCTAAGTATTCCGCAGCTTCATCTATGCTTATCCATTTGTCATTCATGATTTCTTCCATGCTCTCACCCCGTGATTTGAATCTGAATACAGCTTAACCATTTTAGTATACACCATAAATGTGAATTTTCCAAGAGTTTACTGTTATTTGTTGATATTATTTTTTATTTGTGCGTTCATAAAAATTTCCACCGGACACAACTATGTCCGGTCTTTTTTTATCTATTTTTCAATATTAAACCTGTTTTAACCTTCTCGTTCCTGCCTATCAGCACTGCAAAAACGGACATGCCTGTGTCTGAGGTTCCGATCCCTAAAAATGGCATACTTGCTTTAGCACGTGGGAGCCATCTGCGCAGGGTGTTTCCGGTTCCACGTGACTACCGATGACAATCAAATACTGTACCGATCACCGGAAGTGAGGTGCAGCCGAAATGGAGTAATCCTTCGGTATGCCCTCACGCCTGTGGTCTGGTTTTGCATGTCTGGAGCTCTCCATTTCGGCAAAAGCCGAAGGAGGGCTTTCATTATGCAAAACAATGACAATCAGAAGACTTACTTTATTTACGTTCGCAGCACCGGCGAAAAGGTCTCTGTCACAAAGAAACAGCGTGATGCTTTCTATAAGGAAGCCGACCGCATCCGTCACAAGGAACAGGATCACGGCAGGTGCATGTGCCCATATCGCTTCATATGGAGCTGCGATGGCGACTGCCTTGACTGTGAATATCACGCTGCTGGAGACATCACCTCTCTGGATCAGCCTCTCTCAGATGGCAATGGCAACCTCGGCGACTATATGCCCGACCGTAGCAAGTCTATGGAAGAAATCATCTCCGACCGTATGCTGTTGGAGCAGTTTTTTGCCAGACTGCGTGAGCTCGATCCGGATGCTGATACCATCATTCAGTGCTGGCTTGATGATTACAAAATCTCAGATCGTGCAATCGCCGAGAAACTCGGTCGCAAGCAACGTACCTTCGCTGATCAAATGAATAAGATCCGTACAGAGCTTCGTAAAATCCGTGGCTATTAATCCTGCATATCATATGTAGAAGCTCATCCCTCTGGCATCCATCAACCTATGTCCAGATGGCTTTTATATTTTTTCAAAATTTTCCCGCTCAAATCCGCCACTCATCTCCAGTGGAAGGTGTAAGGCATGAAACAACAAGTCTTAACCATCACAGAAACGGAGGTGAAGCGCATGAAGAAGTCCTACTTCGATTCAGGCGGTAACGATACAGAGCTGATTGCAGTACTGAATGCAATCTCCCACGTATCCGCAAGAATGGCGAGAAACATGACAATCCTCGCACAGCAAAGACAATCAGAGAAAGGAGATCGTCGCTATGAGCAAAATGAGCGATATGGCTATGACCATCGAAGAGCTGCGCAGTGCAGCCGCTGCTATTAATGAAGCAGCCAACTGGTTAGCAGAACAGTTTGGTGGCACTGCTGACAGCGCACCTGTCAAGAAGCCTGCTGCCAAGGAAGAAAAGAAACCGGAGCTGAAGCTTGAGGATGTACGAGCTGTCTTAGCAGAAAAGTCCCGTGCCGGGCATACCGCTGCTATCCGTACATTACTTCAGAAGTATGGTGCTTCCAAGCTATCTGCTGTTGATCCGAAGCACTATGAAGCCTTGTTAAAGGATGCGGAGGTACTTGACGATGCCACCTAAGGGACATGCTATCTTATCTGCTTCCTCTTCGGAGCGCTGGCTCCACTGCCCGCCTTCCGCAAGGCTCTGCGAGACCTACGAGGATAAAGGCAGCGATTATGCTGCGGAAGGCAACGATGCTCACGAGCTTTGTGAGTACAAGCTAAAGAGGACCCTGGGTATGGATGCCAGTGATCCGACGGAGAATCTCACCTGGTACAACGAAGAAATGGAGGACTGTGCCAATAGCTATGCCGCCTACATCCTTGAAATGGTAGAGGCCGCCAAGGAAAAGTGCGCTGACCCGAAGGTTCTGATTGAACAGCGTGTAGATTTCTCTCGCTGGGTGGAGCAGGGCTTCGGAACCGCTGACTGCATCATCATTGCAGATGGCACCTTGAGAATATGCGATTACAAGCACGGTCTTGGAGTCCTCGTAGATGCGACCGATAATCCGCAAATGAAGTGCTATGCGCTTGGAGCCCTGGAGCTCTTTGATAATATCTACGACATTGATAATGTCAGCATGACCATTTACCAGCCTAGACGTCAGAATATTTCCATCTTTGAAATTTCCAAGGATGAGCTGTACAGGTGGGCGGATGAAGTGCTGAAGCCGACCGCAGATCTTGCCTTTGCCGGGGATGGGAACTTCCTCTGTGGCGAATGGTGTGGTTTCTGCAAGGCCAAGCACGAATGCCGTGCCAGAGCCGAGGCCAATCTCACACTGGCTCAGTACGATTTCAAGCTTCCACCTCTTTTAGAGGATTCGGAGATTGAATACATCCTCTCCCGTGCAGATGAATTAGTCGCCTGGGCATCCGACATCAAGGAATATGCTCTGCAGCAGGCCATCAGCGGTAAGGAATGGGCTGGCTGGAAGTTGGTCGAAGGTAGATCCAACCGCAAGTATTCCAATGAGGAGGCAGTCATCCAGGCAGTTACAGATGCCGGGTTTGATCCATATGAAAAGAAGCTCCTTGGTATCACTGCCATGCAGAAGCGTCTTGGCAAATCCAGATTCGATGAGCTGCTTACAGCCTATATTGAAAAGCCACAAGGTAAACCGACGCTCGTGCCGGAGAGCGATAAACGTCCGGCAATGAACAATGCAAAAACTGATTTTATGGAGGAAAATTAAATGAACAAGAATGTAAAAATCAACAATCCTATGAAGGTAATCACTGGTCCTGACACTCGTTGGTCTTATGCCAACGTCTGGGAGCCGAAATCCATCAATGGAGGTACACCGAAGTACAGCGTATCTCTGATTATTCCGAAGTCTGATACCAAGACCATCGCCAAAATTGAAACTGCCATCGAGGCCGCTTACAAGGAGGGCGAGGCCAAGCTCAAAGGAAATGGCAAGTCTGTACCTGCCCTCTCTGTCATCAAGACTCCGCTTCGTGATGGCGACATGGAGCGTCCGGACGATCCGGCCTACGCCAATGCTTATTTCGTAAATGCCAATGCAACCTCTGCTCCTGGCATCGTGGATGCAGATCGCAATCCGATTCTTACTCGCTCCGAGGTTTACTCCGGTGTGTATGGTCGCGCCAGCATCAGCTTCTATGCATTCAACAGCTCCGGTAACAAGGGTATCGCCTGTGGACTTAACAATCTGCAGAAGATTCGTGACGGTAAGCCTCTTGGTGGTAAGGCAAGTGCTGAGTCTGATTTTGCATCTGATGAAGATGACGATTTCCTGGATTAAGCTCATCAAAATAAATCCAAGGAGGTGGTGGGAGCAACCTCACCACCTTTTTGGTAGAAAGGACAATCTATGAAAACCTTATCGATTGATATCGAGACCTACAGCGATGTGCCGCTTCCGAAAACCGGTGTGTATCGATACTGCGAGTCTCCTGATTTTGAAATAGTACTTTTTGGCTATAGTGTCAACTCCGGTCCTGTTCAGGTAGTGGACCTCGCGTGTGGCGAGAAGATACCAGCGGAGATTATTGTTGCACTTGAAGATGAATCTGTCATCAAATGGGCGTTTAATGCCGCATTTGAACGCATATGCCTCTCGCGATTTTTGGGGTATCCAACAGGCGAATACCTGAATCCACAAGGTTGGCGATGTTCAATGGTATGGGCGGCAACAATGGGACTTCCGTTATCCTTGGAGGGCGTTGGAACGGTACTGGGGCTTGAAAAGCAAAAGCTTACAGAAGGTAAGGAACTTATCAAATATTTCTGCCAGCCCTGTATCGCAACAAAAACAAACAGCGGTCGCACAAGAAATCTTCCAATTCACGCTCCGGATAAATGGGAGATGTTTAAGAAGTACAATATCCGAGATGTTGAAACCGAGATGGGCATACAGCATAAGCTGCGTAAATTTCCCGTACACGATGAAGTGTGGACGGAATATCATATCGACCAAGAAATCAACGACCGTGGTGTAGGGCTTGATATGGTGCTTGTTAGGCAGGCTATTGAAATGGATAACCGCTCCCGTGAAGAACTGACTGCCAACCTCAAAAGCATTACAGGCCTTGAAAATCCAAACTCGGTTATTCAGATGAAGCGGTGGTTGTCTGACAACGGCATAAAAACAGACAGCCTTGATAAAAAGACGGTTTCCAAATTACTCAAATCTGCACCTGAAAACCTTGCTGATGTACTCACCCTTCGTCAACAGATTGCAAAATCTTCGGTTCGTAAATATCAGGCTATGAAAAATGCCGTGTGTGCAGACAATCGTGCAAGAGGTATGTTCCAATTCTACGGAGCAAATCGTACCGGCAGGTGGGCAGGCAGACTCATTCAGATGCAGAACCTTCCGCAAAATCACATTGCCGAACTTTCGCAGGCGAGGGAGCTTGTAAAAGCCGGCGACTACGACTCCGTACAAATGTTGTATGAAGATGTGCCGGATACCTTATCTCAGCTTATACGCACGGCATTTATTCCAAAGGAAAACACACACTTCTTTGTGGCAGACTTTTCTGCCATTGAGGCACGAGTAATTGCGTGGCTTGCGGGTGAAAAATGGCGACAGGAGGTGTTTGCCAAAGGTGGCGACATCTATTGTGCTTCTGCATCTCAGATGTTCAAGGTTCCGGTTGAAAAGCATGGAATAAACGGTCATCTGCGTCAAAAGGGTAAAATTGCAGAACTTGCACTTGGTTATGGCGGTTCGGTTGGAGCCTTGAAAGCTATGGGTGCTCTTGATATGGGACTTAGCGAGGACGAGCTTTTACAGCTTGTTGACGCTTGGCGACAGTCGAATCCGCATATTGTCAACCTCTGGTGGGCGGTGGATAAAGCAGCTATGGAGGCCGTGAAATATGAACACACAACAACCGCGTACGGTCTGACCTTTTCCTGTCGGAGCGGAATGTTATTTATTACACTTCCCTCCGGTAGAAAGCTTGCCTATGTGAAGCCGAAGGTCGGTACTAACAAGTTCGGCGGTTCCTGCATTACCTATGAGGGTATTGGCAGTACGAAAAAATGGGAACGCCTCGATTCCTACGGACCAAAGCTTGTGGAAAACATCGTGCAGGCAACTGCAAGGGATATTCTCTGTTACGCAATGAAAAATTTGCGAGACTGTTCTATCGTTATGCACATTCACGATGAAGTGGTGATTGAGGCAAAACAGGGGACTACACTAAACGAGGTCTGCAAAATTATGTCACAAGCTCCGCCGTGGGCAAAGGGACTTTCGTTGCGTGCAGACGGTTACGAAACTGATTTTTACAAAAAAGATTAAAAATATCCGCTCAAGTGAGAGGTTAATCTCCAGTGGATAATAGGGGGGATTCTCCCGAAAATATTAAATTATAGGAGGCTAAAACAATGTTAAATATTAAAAACAGAAAGAGCGGGAGAGGGAGTGCTGCCGATGTTTACTCTTTACAGTGCTGATGTTATTGGTAATCCGGGCAACTGCTCCTATCCGCATAAGCAGGTCGTTCTTGACGAGAACAGCCTGAAATCCGCAGTCAGTCACGATTATGTGTGTGCTGAATACAAGAACAGCTATCGCAGCGGCAACAACTTTATCGGCAGTGACTGCCTGCCTGTTGACTGCGACAACGACCATTCCGAAAATCCAAAGGATTGGGTTACACCAGAGGATGTTATGCAGGCATTTCCAAATGTGACCTTTGCAGTACATTACAGCCGTTCACACAACAAGGTCAAGAACGGCAAGCCGGCAAGGCCGAAATTCCATATTCTTTTTCCAATTGATTATGTGACAGATTCTGCACTTTACAAGGATATGAAAAAGCTGGTCAATTCAATGTTCCCGTATTTTGATGACAACGCACTTGATTCCGCCAGATTTTTCTTTGGCACAAGCAATGCAAAGGTGAAAATTTATCCGGGCAGTATGAATCTTAGTGAGTTTCTGAACGAGGATGTTTTTGACGAGAATATGAGTAATGAACAGCATAGTAATACAGCTATTCCCGAGGGAAGCCGTAATTCTACTATGTCGAGATTTGCAGGCAGAATAATAAAGAAATACGGTGACGGCGACAAAGCGTATAAGGCATTTATTGAAGAAGCAACGAAATGCGTACCACCGTTGGAATCATCTGAACTTGCTACTATCTGGCATAGTGCGCAGCGTTTTTATAGTCGCATTAGTCAGCAGGACGGCTACATTCCGCCAAAGCTTTACAACGATACGGAAAGCTATAAACCAAAGGACTTTTCTGATGTGGGACAAGCAGAGGTGCTTGCAAAGCATTTTTCAAGCGAGCTTCGCTATTCACCTGCCACACATTTTATCCGTTACTCGAACCACTATTGGCAGGAGAGTGAACCGGGCGCGCAGGCGGTAGCTCACGAGCTCACAAGGCGACAGCTCAAGGAGGCTAATAATGACTTGACGGAAGCACTCGACAAAATTAAAAACTGCGGGGCTCAGAATATTCTCGACAGCACATCAAGGTCAAAGGCTGAACAGCTTATGAACGATGAACAGTTGAAGGTGTACGAGGAATACCAGTCGGCAAAGGCGTATCATGCATTTGCAATCAAACGCAGAGACTCAAAGAATATCACATCAACCTTAAAGGAATCACGCCCCATGCTTGAAATTTCTCCGAAAGATTTGGACGCAGACTGCTTTGCCCTTTGCACACCAAAGGCTACATATGATTTGCGTAAGGGTATGGTTGGAGCAAGAGAACATTCACCCGAGGATTTCATTACTAAAATCACATCAGTTTCGCCAAGCCAAAAGGGTATGCAGCTTTGGCTCGACAGCTTGAAGCTTATCTTTCAAAACAATCAGGAACTTATTGATTATGTTCAGATGATTTGCGGACTTGCTGTAATTGGCAAGGTGTATGTTGAAGCACTTATCATTGCCTATGGTGACGGTCGCAACGGTAAATCAACCTTTTGGAATTCCATTTCAAGAGTGCTGGGACTTTATTCGGGAAATATTTCAGCCGATACGCTTACCGTAGGATGTCGCAGAAATATCAAACCCGAAATGGCAGAAATAAAGGGCAAACGCTTGCTTATTGCAGCGGAAATGCAGGAGGGTGCAAGGCTGAATGATTCAACCGTTAAACAGCTTTGTTCAACCGATGACATCTTTGCGGAAAAGAAATACAAGGACCCGTTCTCGTTTACCCCATGTCATACGCTTGTGCTTTACACCAACCACCTGCCTAGGGTATCTGCTACCGATGACGGCATTTGGCGACGACTTATTGTTATTCCGTTTAACGCCAAAATTACAGGTGAAAGCGACATTAAGAATTACAGTGAATATTTGTATGACAATGCCGGAGAGGCAATCCTTTCGTGGATAATCGAGGGCGCAAGAAAGGTGATTGAACTCGGCTATCAGATTCCTGTTCCAAAATGTGTGCAGGAGGCGATAAGCGAATATCGCAGTCAGAACGATTGGTTTGCACACTTTATCGAGGATAAGTGCGAGGTGGGAAAAGGCTTCAAAGAAAGCTCGTCGGCACTCTATCAGACCTATCGCAATTACTGCATCGACACAAACGAGTATGTACGCAATACGGCTGATTTTTATTTTGCCTTGGAAAATGCAGGCTTTGAGCGTGTTATGCAAAACAGAAAACGCTATTTTAAGGGCTTGCGTATCTGTAATGATGACGATATTGACGAGGATTTTTTGGAGTAAATCAGACTAATGACAAGGTGTATCAAGGTGTATGTATAAACTTTTCTAAGGCTAAAAAAATACGATATATAAAAAGTTCTGTAAACGCCCTTGATGCACCCTGCACATCATAGAAACGGAGTATGAAATGTTAGAAAAACAGATAGAAAGCAGGCTGAAAAAGTCAGTTGAAAACGCAGGCGGATTTGATTGATGCCGTAAGGGCAGATTTGGAGGTATAAAATGACGGCAAAGGAATATTTAAGTCAGGCATACAGACTTGACAAAAGGATAGATTCAAAAATTGAACAGCTTAAATCACTTAATCTTCTTGCAACAAAATGCACATCTACATTATCGGATATGCCAAAAAGCCAAAGTATCAGTAACTCTCGACTTGAGGATACTGTTGTAAAAATTGTTGATTTACAGGAAGAAATAAACAGGGACATCGACAGCCTTGTTGATTTAAAGCGAGATATTGTGAGAACAATGAAATCCGTACAGAATCCTGAATATCAGATAATTCTTGAATTGAGATATTTGTGCTTTAAAACCTGGGAAGAAATAGCGGTACAGATGAATTGCAGTATTGACAATGTGTTCAAGATAAGAAAGAACGCATTAAAAAGTGTTGTAATTCCCGAAAGTTGACAGTAAATTCCATAGAATTACAGTATGCACATCTGCTATAATATAAACAGTGAAATAGATTTTGAAAGCCTTGCAGAGAAATTTGCAGGGCTTTTATTATGTGCAATGCTTGATTGTAGAATTGCAATTTTTACCATTTAATTGCAGGATTTTTGCAACTAAGCTCCATTATTTGTTGACAAACGAGTTAGAAAAGGTATAATTAATAATATGGGGATTATAATAATATCAAAGGGAGTGATTTAAATGCTATTAGAATTTAAAACCAAAAACTATAAATCCTTTGCAAATGAATTAACTTTTTCTATGATGCCTGTTCCAAGACAAAAAGGTCTTGATTACAGTATACAATCAACAAAAATCGGTAGTAAGGTATATAACAGCTTATCATCAAGTATTGTATACGGTCCGAATGCGTCAGGCAAAACAAATATAATAGGTGCAATGGATACAATGAAGGCTATTGTATTGCGTGGGAATATTAACAACTCTGAGATGTTTTATTCGCCAAATATGGCATCAACCAACCTTGAACTTATACCTAATTGTGATGTTGTAGGTGAGCCGACCGAGTTTAGTATATCCTTTATTGAAAAAGATTTGTTTGTTGAGTATTCTTTTGCAATTGATTTAGGTTCATTCCTTAATAAGGATTATGACAGAAAAATCATCTTTGAAAAACTATCTGTTAATGAAAAATTAGTATTTTTGAGAAATGATCAGCTTGAAGTAAATTTGCCTTCCAAAATCAAAGAATACACAAACAGCAGTATAAAAAGAAAGACTCCAAAAATTCTTGAATTGGCTAAGAACAGCCTTGACAGTAAAGAGTTATTTCTCACAAATGGTTTCAAGTCGATTTTTGCAACCGGACTTGTGTCTTTGATTACAAACTGGTTCAGAAATAAATTTCAAGTTATATATCGTTCAGATTTGATAAAAAGTTCAAGAGAAACTAACGATTCAAATAAAAACATATTTTATCTGGAAAAGACACTTACTGATGCTGCCAAAGCATTTGGTATTGCTTCAAACGGTTTGGGTTATAAATCAGACGATGATGATAACGAATTGTATTCCGTTTTTAAAGACAAGAATATTCTCATTCCAGCTGAGCTATTTGAATCCTACGGTACAATCAGATTTATAAATGAGTTTCCACTTTTTGTAAATGCTTTGGTAAACGGAGGAACACTTGTTGTAGATGAATTTGACGCATCAATTCACCCGATGGCAATTATGAACCTAATCAATATATTTCATAATGACGAAATCAATATAAATAAAGCACAGTTTATTTTCAACACACATAATCCTATTTTTCTAAACTCTGATTTATTCAGAAGAGATGAGATAAACTTTGTTGAAAGAGATGATGAATCACACAGCAGTACTCATTACAGACTGTCTGACTTTAAAACAGCAGACGGTGTAAGAAACGGTGAGGACTATATGAAGAACTACTTTGTCAACAGGTACGGTGCAATTAAAAATATTGACTTTTCCCCTATTATTGAAAGTATTCTTAAGAAAGGGGAATAATTGTGGAACAAAGATTACAAACCTTGAAATTCACTTTCACGGTTGAAGGAAATACTGAAAAATGGTACCTTGAATGGCTGGAAGGTCAGATAAATAATAATCCAAAAGCAACTTGTAAAGTACAGATTGAACCTATTATTGAAACTAATCCTTTTAAGTATGCCAAAAGGACTACTGTTCTTACCACTCCTGAAATCTATCATATTTGTGACATGGAAAGTAACAGTGATGAGCATAAAAAGAAGTTTGAAAATGTTCTCAAGAATCTCAAGGATGCCAAAAGTCAGAAAAAGATTGACTACTCCTTAGGATATAGTAACTTTACATTTGAACTATGGATTATTTTACATAAAAAGGATTGCCTTTCACCACTCGCAGATAGAAGACAGTACCTTGAGCATATAAATAGTGCTTTTGGAAGCAATTACATGAGTCTAAAAAAGTATAAGGAAGAAAAGGAATTTAAATCTTGCTTACAACAATTGACAATAGATGATGTTATCAAAGCTATCAAGAGAAGTGAAAAGATAATAAAGAATAATAAAGAAAACGGATTGAAACCTATCAGAAAGTTTGGATTTACTTATTATGAGGATAATCCATCACTTGCAATTTATGAACCAATAAAAACCATTCTTGAAAAATGCAGTATTATTTAAAAGCATATATTCAACTAAAGCCTTGCAGAGAAATTTGCAGGGCTTTTCTTATGCCAAAAAGGAGGAACTTATGCCACATAAACCAAAGCAAGGTTGTGCATATCCAAACTGTCAAAAACTTACAAACGGACGGTATTGTGAGGAGCATCAAAGACTGATTGCAAAGCAGTACAACCGATTCACACGAGCACTTGATGTCAACAAGAAGTACGGCAGAGCGTGGAAAAGAATTCGTGACCGCTATGTGCAGGTGCACCCGTTGTGTGAGCAGTGCCTTAAACAGGGCAGAACAACACCTGCCGAGGAGGTCCACCACATTATCCCGCTCACAAGAGGCGGTACACATAGTACAGATAACCTGATGAGCCTTTGTCAGTCCTGCCACAACAAAATCCACCACGACCTTGGAGACAGATAAAAAGAGCCACCCTATAAGAGTGACTCTGATTAGGTTTGGTGTGTGATAATCCAATGTAGTAAATCTTCAAATTCCAAACTTCCATCTGCAATTTTCAATATAGTGTCAGATAAATCTTGTTGTGTGTACTCAAGCTCAATGTTGTTAAGAGCGAGAAAAACCAGCATAGCGTGTGTTCCTATGCGTTTGTTTCCGTCAACAAAGGCGTGATTTTTTATAAGACCGTAACCCAGTCGGGCAGCCTTTTGTTGAATTGATGGAAATACATCTATTCCGCCAAATGACTGAAACGGAGCGTTGAGAGACGATTCAAGCAATCCATCGTCTCTCACTCCGTCTATACCACCGGTTTCGGCAATTAGTCGAGAATGTAAAAGAAGAACTTGCCTCTTATTTAAAATTATCATTTTGCAAGAACCTCATACGCCTGTCTGTTTTTATCAATGAGCCTTTGTGAAACGGCGAGCAAATCCTCATCGCTTGCTACTTGTTCCTGTTCAGCAGTTTCAAATTCAATGAGAAGATAACGAGGAGTATTGTTTTTGAGAATAACCACTGAACCGTTTTCGTCAACCATTCTTGCAACACGGGAAAAATTCTGATTTGCTTCTGTTATTGAAACAAGATTTTTTGTATTTACAGTCATAAGAACAACTCCTTTTCTTTGATAATAATATTATACACAATATTTAGGATAAATTCAACCTATTTTTAAAAATTAAGTTGTGGGTAGGGGGGGTCAAAATCTCTGCGAGGCGTATGGCGGACAACGGCGGAGGGTGTCACGCACAAAAACGGCAGTTCAAACGGGGTATTAAAAATTGTGAAAGAAGGTGATTTTATATGGCAAAGGACGGTACAAACAGAGGCGGCAGACGAGTTCGGGCCGGTGACAAGCCAATGTCCGTGGCAGAAAAATTGCAAAAAGGTCAGGCTGTTCGGCTAATGGAAAACGATATACCCGTGCTTACGAGTGCGGAACTTGAGGCCGTTGACCTACCTGAGGGTGCAGTTGTTGAAGGTGCGGATATGCCAAAACCGGCAGACTATCTTTCGGCAAAACAGAAGAACGGAGTGCCTCTCGGAGCAGATGAGATATACAAGGAAACTTGGTTGTGGCTTAAAGAGCGTGGTTGTGAACGGCTTGTCAATCCGAGATTGATTGAAGCGTATGCTCAGGCATTTGCAAGATACATTCAGTGTGAGGAGGCAACGAGCACCTACGGCTTGCTTGGAAAGCACCCGACCACGGGCGGAGTAATCTCGTCACCGTTCGTACAGATGAGTCAGCAGTATCAGAAAAGTGCAAACCTTATCTGGTATGAGATTTACGATATTGTAAAGCAAAACTGCACTGTTCCGTTTGAGGATAACCCGAACGATACTATGGAGCTTTTGCTCAGAAGGAAAAGAGGTAATTAGATGAAAACAACAAAAGAATTACAGCTTGTTCCGATTGACAGGCTGATACCGTATATCAACAACGCAAGAACACATAGTGCGGAGCAGATAAATAAGCTTCGTTCATCACTTCGTGAGTTTGGTTTTGTCAATCCTGTAATAATTGACAGAGATTATAATGTCATTACCGGTCACGGCAGAATTATGGCTGCCAAGGCTGAGAATATTACTGAAGTACCGTGCGTTTTTGTCGACTACTTAAATGATGCACAAAAGAAAGCCTGAAACGATGTCACAACTTGCCGATGTGTGGTACAGAAGTCACAATTCGAATTACGGCAGAAATCAGCACTACAACGACAGCCGATACCATATGCTAAACCTACACGCAACCTTTACTAAGGGAACGGTTGAGTTTAGACTTTTCCAATTTGACAAGCCCGCAAACGGCAAGCAGAATGGACTTCACGCCGGACAGCTTAAAAGCTACATTCAGCTTTGTTTGGCACTCAGCCAAATGGCAAAGGAAGTTAAGTCGGCAAGTGCAAAACCTCAGCAAACAGAAAATCCAAAGTACGCAATGAGAACTTGGCTTTTGCGACTCGGCTTTATCGGTGACGAGTTCAAGACAGCGAGAGATGTGTTCACAAACAGACTTTCGGGCGACACGGCTTTTAGGAACGGCAGAGTTGCTTGAAGTGATTAGGTTAAATGCCCCACTGACCGCTTTGGCGGTCTTAAGGTGGTAGAAGAACATATCTTCGGAAAGGATTGATTTTATGAAAAGGTTATACATAGCCTACGGAAGTAACCTAAATGTAAGACAGATGAAAACACGCTGTCCGAAAGCAAGGCTCGTGGGAACAGCGACTTTGGAAAATCACATACTCTATTTCAGAGGAAGTCTTACGGGTTCGTACTTAACCATTGAGCCGAAAATCGGAGCAAGCGTTCCTGTCGCAGTTTGGGAATTAACGCCTTCTGATGAAAAGGCACTTGACCGCTACGAGGGTTATCCGAATATTTACTACAAACAGGACTACACCTTGCAGGTGAAAAGCATGGATAAAACAAAGGAAACCACGCTTGATTGCTTTACATATGTGATGAGGTCGGATAGGCCAATAGGCATACCGTCAGATTACTATGTTTACACTTGCCTTGAGGGATATGAATATTTTGGCTTTGACAAAAGAATTTTAATTAATACAGTTGACAGAATGAGGAGAATATTATGCAGACGAATGAAATAAGGGTTCAAGTATGCCCGAAATGCGGAAAGCTTTACAGTGAGCGAGGTGCAGTTTCGAGGGTTGATAATGTAACGATTGTGTGCTCTGACTGCGGAACACGCGAAGCGCTGGAAAGCATAGGAGTTGATGAAACGGAACAGGAAAAAATTCTAAAAAGCATACACAATAGTATTCATGATGATTGATTTTTATGTGACCTTTTGATATAATACTAACAATAGAAATACAATGAGTTGAATATAAAAAGACGTTCAACTGAATATGTATAAAAACATTATCAAGGAGAATGCTAAGTGGAATTAGTTGTAAAGAAACCAACATATGCTAATGGAGTGTATTCTGTTTTGCAAATTATCAAAAGAAAAGCGTATGTGGGAGAGTCGAATGACATCTACAGGAGAATTTCCGAACATATATGCGGTATATCGGGAATTGAAATTGCAGGGTATGGCAGCAATAAAAGTCTAGCATACGAAACGGATAAAAGATTTGAAATTCGTGCTATTTATAATAATCCATATACTTATGTCAAAAGAGGTAATAAAGGCCAATCATCGATTTATGACGAAACAATATTTATGTTTTTGATGAGAAAATATGGATTTGATTTATATAATTCTAAAAAAGATAATGTAGGTAAGAAGAGAATATTTCTTGTGGAGGATATTTTGACCTCTCCTGAGCTTGATTCAGAAAAATTCAAAACAGAAATTTCTTCTTTGAAACAAAAAACTATAAATTTTTTACTAACCTTAAAAATAAATGAAAGTCTTGTCACAGAAAAACGAATTATCGAGGATATTAAAAAACATGACTCAAAGCTTAAGGATATATTTAAGGATATATTCGGTGCTGATTTTGAAGAAGGTATTTGGCATTATAGTAACCAAGAATTGATTGATATTTGGAATAGAAGAGTTTGTAAAATAGAAAAAGATAGTGAAAAGTGCGGAAGGGATTCTTTATCAGTGCAGTATTATTTAATCAAATGCTCTGATAAAACAAAAGAAATTTATAAAGAAATTTCCGATGGAGCATTAAGAAAAGATGCCGTAGAATCGTGTGGAATTGAAACAATATCCAAGGACAGGTTAGCAGAGAGCATTCGTTCTAAAAAGTTTGATACCACAATTTTTACATCTTTTGGAGGATATTTTGGACAGTTGCCTTCTACAATTTTAGCAACAAAATCTTCAGACATAGAAGAAAACGGTTTTTGTCTATGGGCTCTCAAAAAACTGAATGAAAAAGATACAAGAAAATTCTTAGAAACTTCAAATAAAAATGGACATGAGGATAAATACATATTTTTGACATATACACCGTCTAAAAAACTTGCGGGTGATATGAATACTCCTAGATTAAACCTGACAGAAGGAGAACACTTTGATGATTTTAAGACAAGAATGAAGAATAGCATAGCAAATAGCACAGAAGATGTAATTGTAAAAAAGATTCGGATAAACATAGCAAAAAAAGAAAAAAACAAAATAAAAATATCAGAAGATATACTTTCTGCGGCTTTGGAGAATATGTTTCCTATGATTATTAACAGCGGCGATAATAAAGCATTGTTAATTTCAAATTTATATGTTTTGGATGGGTATGTAAAAAATTTTAATAAAATGTATGATTATTACTGGGCTCATTTTGCTAATTTATCTGACAACGGATTTGAAAAATCCGAGATAAAATACTGTTATTGCAGTACGATAGAAAAGGATGAGTATGATAAAGTAGAAGAAATAATAGATAAGAACGGAAAGAATGGTTATAGGACATATAAAGAACATAAAGAGATTCAATCTTGGCGACCTCACATATGTGCAAGAATTCGTGGTGATAAGGAGAGAGAAGAATTCGCAAAGATGATATTAGAGGCGATTCTTTATGATGAAAGCGAGGAAAATAAGGATTATAGAAATGTTATCATAGCAAAGCTAAAATATCCGTATATCGTAACACTCACAGAATAAAATCAGCTACACCTGCTATATCCTAGTAATTTGTGGAAAAATCTAATAGGTAATTTGTAGTTTTTGGTTTAACATATAACAAAATAAATTTACAAAAGCATCGGTTAGAAATAATCGGTGCTATTTTTATACCCATTTGGAGGTGAAATTTTGAGAAAACTTAAGAATTATAAGCCTACAAAATTCAAAGCGAAAGGTAGCTATTACGATAAAGAATACGCCGACTTCGCCGTTGCTTTTATTGAAAGTTTGTGTCACACCAAAGGCACATGGGCAGGTAAGAAATTTGACCTTATCGACTGGCAGGAGCAGATTATTCGTGACCTGTTCGGCACACTCAAGCCTAACGGCTACCGGCAGTTCAATACCGCCTACATTGAAATACCTAAAAAACAGGGCAAGTCTGAGCTTGCTGCCGCTGTCGCTCTTTTACTGACTTGTGGGGACGGTGAACAGCGGGCCGAGGTTTACGGCTGTGCAGCCGACCGTCAACAGGCGAGTATCGTATTTGAGGTTGCCGCCGATATGGTGCGTATGTGTCCCGCACTTAGCAAGCGTGTAAAAATTCTTGCGTCGCAGAAACGAATTATCTATATTCCGACAAATTCATTCTATCAAGTATTGTCAGCCGAGGCTTATTCAAAGCACGGATTTAATATTCACGGTGTTGTGTTTGATGAGCTACACACCCAACCGAACAGAAAGCTGTTTGATGTTATGACAAAAGGCAGTGGTGACGCACGAATGCAACCGCTCTATTTTCTGATTACAACTGCCGGCACGGACACACATTCAATTTGTTATGAAACACATCAAAAGGCAAAGGATATTCTTGATGGCAGAAAGATTGACCCGACCTTTTATCCTGTGATTTACGGAGCTGATGAAAGTGATGATTGGACTGACCAAAAGGTGTGGAAAAAGACTAATCCCTCGCTCGGCATTACGGTTGGTATTGATAAGGTGCGGGCCGCCTGTGAATCGGCAAAGCAAAATCCGAGTGAAGAGAACTCGTTTCGACAGCTAAGACTTAATCAGTGGGTTAAGCAGGCTGTTCGTTGGATGCCGATGGACAAATGGGATAAATGTTCCTTTGCAGTCGATGAAAATGACCTCTGCGGACGGGTTTGTTACGGTGGACTTGACCTTTCAAGCACAACGGATATTACTGCTTTTGTGCTTGTGTTTCCGCCTCTTGATGAAGATGACAAGTATATCATTCTGCCGTATTTCTGGATACCTGAGGACACACTTGATTTGCGTGTTAAGCGTGACCATGTGCCGTATGATGTGTGGGAACGGCAGGGATACTTGCAGACTACCGAGGGCAATGTTATTCATTACGGCTACATTGAGAAATTCATAGAAAGCCTTGGTGAAAGGTTCAATATCAGAGAAATTGCATTTGACCGTTGGGGTGCGGTTCAGATGGTGCAGAATCTTGAAGGTATGGGATTTACTGTTGTTCCGTTCGGACAGGGCTTCAAGGATATGTCACCGCCTACAAAGGAGCTTATGAAGCTGACGCTTGAACAGAGAATTGCCCACGGTGGTCACCCTGTACTTCGTTGGAATATGGATAACATCTTTGTCAGAACTGACCCGGCTGGAAACATCAAGGCTGATAAAGAAAAATCCACGGAGAAAATTGACGGTGCAATTGCCACAATAATGGCCCTCGACCGAGCAATCCGTTGCGGAAATGATAATTGTGCATCTGTTTATGATGATAGAGGGTTGTTGTTTATTTGATCTGCTGAATAATTTTTGATAATATGCAAAAATAAAAAATGGAGTCTTTGCATTTACACAAAAACTCCATTAAAAGCTATTTAATTGAACTTATAATTTCTTCAATATTACGACCACCGTAAAATATACGAACTATTGTTACTATGCCCGTTTCGTTGTCAATCAGATAGTACACAATAAAATTGTTAACCGTAATTTGATGTATGCCGACTGAATGCCAAGGTTCAAATTCAACCAATGCATAACGAGCAGGCATAAAACTTAATGAACGAACTTTTTCCCGAATGCGTTTCAGTTGACTTTTTGCAGTATCAGGAGCAAAAAGTTCTTTTGCAATGTAAGCATAGATTTCTCTTAAATCATCAAGTGCGTTTTGTGAGTAGTTAATTGTATAGTTTTCTGTCATATGCCGAATTCCTTTGCAAGTTTCGCATCAACTTCATCTGCAGATAGAACTTTTCCGGCTTTGAATGAATCAAAACCCTTTTGAAGTTCAGCATCAAACTGTTCTTTGGTCATATCAGCAACGGACAAAGGCTTTTTAACAGGAATACGCAAATCAAACGGAATTCCATTGTGAAGTACAATCTGACTATAAAGCATCTGAATTGCACCGGACGGAGAAATACCGAGTTGTGAAAGAATTCCCTCTGCATTATTTTTTAGGTCAGTATCTATTCTTGCATATACGGCAGATGTGTTTGCCATAATATCGCCTCCTTGTATATATTATATCAGCTATTGCTTGCATTTGCAAGCGTTTGCGTGCAATTTTAGATTAACAGATAAAGATATTTTTTAATGCATCTCAAAAGAGGTGCTTTTCTTTTGCCCATTTTACGAAAGAGTGGTGATTTTATGGGTATTTTAAGGGGTTTATTTCGTTCACGAGATAAGCCTAAAAACAGCACATCGGGCAGTGGTTACCGATTTTTCTACGGTCAGAGCAGTGCCGGCAAATGCGTGACCGAGAGAAGTGCAATGCAGATGACTGCGGTATATGCTTGCGTAAGAATTTTGTCGGAGGCGGTTGCCGGACTTCCGCTTCATCTGTACAAATACAACTCAAACGGCAGTAAGGAAAAGGCGGTAGAACATCCACTGTATTTTCTTTTGCATGATGAGCCAAATCCCGAAATGACTTCATTTGTTTTCAGGGAAACTTTGATGACTCATCTGCTTTTGTGGGGCAATGCCTATGCACAAATTATAAGAAACGGCAAGGGCGATGTTGTTGCCCTGTATCCTCTTATGCCGAACAGAATGAGTGTTGACAGAGATAAAAACGGTAATCTTTACTATCAGTACAACACAAGCTCCGATGACGCAAGAACGATGAAGGGTGCAACTGTACGGCTTTCACCATATCAGGTTTTGCATATTGCCGGACTTGGATTTGACGGTCTTGTCGGATACTCGCCTATTGCAATGGCAAAGAACGCAATCGGTCTTGCTATTGCCGCCGAGGAATACGGAAGTAAGTTTTACGCAAACGGTGCGTCACCGAGCGGTGTGCTTGAACATCCGGGCACACTTAAGGACCCGTCAAAGGTTCGTGATTCGTGGAATGCCGCCTTTGTAGGAAGTGGCAACAGTCATAGAGTTGCCGTACTTGAGGAGGGACTGAAGTACACACTTGAGCCGTGGATAGTGCGTTGGGAGCAGTCGATTTCTCGCTCCTTGCTTTCAAGAAGTGAAAAAAGTTCGTACTTTGTGAAGTTTAATGTTGACGGACTTCTGCGTGGTGACTACGCAAGCAGAATGAGTGGCTATGCTACGGCAAGGCAAAACGGATGGATGTCGGCAAACGATATACGAGAACTTGAAAATCTCGACCGTATTCCAACGGAAAAAGGCGGTGATTTATATCTTGTAAACGGTAATATGCTCCCTCTTAACAACGCAGGAGCATTTGCAAATATCAATAACAATGAAGAAATTTTGGAAATGGACAAATCTGACAGAGAACAATCCGACAGAGAGAATTTTGACTCTTAACGGAACAATAGCGGAAGAAAGCTGGTTTGATGATGATATCACTCCTCAGCTTTTTAAAAGTGAGTTGAACGGCTGTTCGGGCGATATTACAGTCTGGATTAACTCTCCGGGCGGTGATTGTGTGGCTGCGGCTCAGATTTACAATATGCTGATGGATTACAAGGGCAATGTAACCGTTAAGATTGACGGTATTGCCGCAAGTGCCGCATCTGTAATTGCTATGGCCGGAAACAATGTGATGATGTCCCCTGTTTCAATGCTTATGATTCACAATCCGGCTACGGTTGCAATGGGTGACCACAACGAAATGCAGAAAGCTATTGAAATGCTTGAAGAGGTCAAGGAGAGTATTATAAATGCTTATGAAATCAAAACAGGAATGAGCAGAGCAAAGCTTGCCCGCCTTATGGAGGAAGAAACATGGATGAATGCAAAGAAGGCCGTTGAACTCGGCTTTGCAGACGGTATTATAGAACTTGACAAGAAAATTGATGAAGGTGAAAAGGAGAAAAACAAAGCATCGGATTCTATCCTGTTTTCACGCAGAGCAGTAAACAATTCATTGCAAAACAAGATTAAAAAGCATTATTCAAACGATGTTTTGAGTAGTACAGGAACAGACATTACAGGTCTTGAAAAAAGACTTGATTTATTGAAACCTTAAGGAGGAATTTACTATGGCAAAAATCAATGAACTTCGTGAAAAACGAGCAAAAATCTGGGAACAGGCGAAGGCATTTCTTGATTCGCACAGAAATGAAACGGGTATTCTTTCAGCGGAAGATACCGCAGCTTATGAAAAGATGGAAAAGAATATTGTTGACCTCGGTCACGAAATTGAGCGTCAGCAGAGAGCAGACGAGCTTGAAAGAGAGTTAAATCTCCCGACAAGCACACCGCTTGTTTCAAAACCCGATAACACCAATCGTGAGAGTAAAACAGGCACTGCTTCTGAAAAGTACAACAAAGCATTCTGGAATCAGATGAGAAACCGCTCAACGCAAGAGGTCAGAAACATTCTCAGTGAGGGTGTTGACAGCGAGGGCGGTTTTCTTGTACCGGAAACCTTTGAAAACACACTTGTTCAGGCACTTGATGAAGAGCTTGTAATTCGTCAGCTTGCACATACATTTACAACAGCGTCAAACGCACACAAAATCCCTGTTGTTGCCACAAGAGGTAAGGCGATGTGGACTGAGGAGAACGCTGCAATCACCGACAGCGATACATCATTCGGTCAGAAAACAATCGGTGCTCATAAGCTTTGTGCTTTAATCAAAGTGTCAGAAGAGCTTTTGAACGATTCAGCCTTTGACCTTGAAAGCTATTTCAATCAGGAGTTCGCAAGAAGAATCGGTGAAGCTGAAGAAGAGGCCTTTGTTATCGGTGACGGCAGCTCAAAGCCTTATGGTATTTTCAATGATACTGAGGGTGGCGAAGTCGGTGTAACAGCCGGCTCAACTGTTAATGTTACGGCTGATGAGATTATCGACCTTTATTACAGCCTTAAAGCACCGTACCGTAAGAACGGTGTGTGGCTCTTGAATGACAGCACTGTAAATATTATCAGAAAGCTCAAGGACAGCAACGGTCAGTATTTATGGCAACCATCTATTAAGGATGGTGAAACCGACACACTCCTCGGCAAGCCTGTTTACACATCTTCGTCAATCGCAAGTGCTGCATCGGGTACAAAGCCGATTGCATTCGGTGACCTTTCCTACTACTGGATTGGTGACAGACAGGGTGTTACCTTTAAACGACTCAATGAGTTATATGCAGCAAACGGACAGGTAGGTTTCCTTGCGACAAAAAGAGTTGATGCAAGACTTATTGTTCCGGAGGCAGTTAAGATTCTCAAAATGAAGGGTACAGTTTCTACAGGCGGTTAAGGAGTGCTTTTATGACTGACAGGCTTTTAGAAAAAGTAAAGCAAAATCTCATACTTGAACATTCTGAGGACGATGCACTTCTTGAGCAGTACATCACTGCATCGGTTTCCTATGCCGAAAGCTATCAGCACATTGATGAGGGGTATTACTCCATACATGCAATGCCTGCAACTACCGAGCAGGCGGTTATTATGCTTGCGAGCCATTTCTACGAAAGCAGAGATGGCTCAACGGGCGGTTTCTTCGCTGACAGCACAAATGCATCGGCGCAGGTGTGGAATACGGTCAATCTGCTTTTAAGGCTTGACAGGAACTGGAAGGTGTAGCTATGAGTTTTGGAAAGATGAACACACCTGTTGAAATTATGAAAAAGGTGATTGAAACCGATGATGAGGGGTTTAAGAATGAAAGACTGAAAACAGTAGCAAGCGTGAGAGCATATCGTGAGGGCAGACACGGCAGTGAACGGTGGGCAAACATGGCGACATTTTCCGTTGCTACCGACCTGTTTCGTTTGAGATGTATTCCACACATAGAGGTTACAACCGATATGCTAATTATTTGTGACAGAAAGCGGTTTGAAATCACATCTGTTGAAAATGTAAAAGGCAGAGGAATGTATCTAGAAATTCTTGCAAAGGAGGTTGACGCAAGTGGCTAGATGCACAATGAAAATGCCGGAGGAGTTTTTACTCAAAATTTCAAGACTTGGGAACAAAACCGATGAAGTGTGTGGAAGGGTACTCAATGCTGGAGCTGAGGTTGTTCTGAAAAAGGTGAGAACAAATCTCAGAAATGTCATCGGCAAGGATACAAAAATGCACTCACGCTCCACGGGTGAGCTTGAACACTCGCTCGGCGTGTCACCTGTTTTATCAGACAAGAACGGCAATCTGAATATCAAGATAGGCTTTTCAGAGCCGAGAACAAATGGTGAAAGTAATGCAAAAATTGCGAGTGTAATTGAATACGGCAAAAGCGGTCAGCCACCAAAACCGTTTATGAAGCCTGCAAAATCAGCGTCACGCAAGGAGTGTATGACGGTTATGATTAACACGCTTGATGAGGAGGTAAAGAGCATATGAGTTTGCTTGCTGAAATTAAGAGCATTGCAGAGGGATTGAACATCAAGGTTGAAACAGGTGCTTTTTCAGACAAAGCACCTAACGAATACATTGTTCTCACTCCGCTTTCGGACGGCTTTGATATGCACTGCGACAATATGCCGACCTTTGACAGACAGGAAGTGAGAATTTCTATATTTTCAAAGGGTAATTATTCTGCACTTAAATACAAGCTTGTGACCGCTCTTTTTCAAAGTGATATTTCAATAACCGACAGACTGTATATCGGTTGCGAGAGCGACACGGGCTATCATCACTATGCTATTGACGCATTAAAAACTTATGAACTGGAGGAGATAGATTATGGCAACAATCGGACTGGATAAGTTGTTTTATTCAAAGATTACAGAAGATGAAAACGGCGAAGAAACCTATGCAACACCCGTACCTCTTGCAAAGGCAATGACAGCAGAGCTTTCAATAGAGCTTGCCGAGGCTACTCTCTATGCCGATGACGGTGCATCTGAGGTTGTAAAGGAATTTCAGAGCGGTACGCTCACACTCGGTATTGACAACATCGGGACAGCCGTTGCAGAGGATTTGACCGGTGCGACAATCGACAAAAACAAGGTGTTGGTTTCCGCATCTGAGGACGGAGCACCGCCCGTTGCAATCGGTTTTCGTGCAAAGAAAGCGAACGGCAAGTATCGTTACTTCTGGCTTTACAGAGTGAAGTTTGGCATTCCTGCAACTAATCTTACCACAAAGGGCGAAAGCATCGAGTTTTCCACTCCGTCAATCGAGGGTACGGTTATCCGCAGAAACAAGGCTGACAAACTCGGCAAGCACCCGTGGAAGGCTGAAATTTCAGAGGACGATACAGGTGTTGCAAGTGACACAATCAGCGGTTGGTACACTCAGGTGTACGAGCCGACCTATGCTGAATAAATACGGAGGTGCAGTATGACTGACAGAGGAAGTATTATTAAAATCGGTGAAAACGAATATGAGCTTATTCTCACAACAAGGGCAACAAAGGAAATTGCCAAAAGATACGGTGGACTTGAAAACCTCGGTGACAGGCTGATGAAAAGTGAGAACTTTGAAATGGCACTTGATGAAATCATCTGGCTTATCACACTACTTGCAAATCAGAGCGTTATGATTTGCAATCTGAAAAATCCGAACAGCAAAAAGCCTTTGCTTTGTGAGGACGAGGTTGAACTTTTGACCTCACCGTTTGACCTTGCTGAATACAAGAATGCAATTATGGACTCAATGAACAAGGGTACAAAGAGAAATATTGAAAGCGAGTCTGACTCAAAAAACACGAAAGTCGGGTAAGTGACGAGGAGCTGTTTACCCGACTGCTTTATTACGAATTTGCACATTTGAATCTTTCACAAGATGAGGTGTGGCTGATGCCCTTTGGGCTCTTGCTCGACTTGTGGGAATGTCATAGACAATACAACGGCATTGCAAAGCCGAAAAGAGATTTGACGATTGATGATGTTATTCCGTATGGGGTGTGATTGCTCTGAAAAGACTTGAAATTTATTAAGCGGTATGATATAATTAGCTCATTAAAAAACTGAAATTGTTAGGAGTCTTAATTATGGCAAAGAGAATAAGAATGAATGAAATTCCTTGTTGGCAGGAGGAGAGAAATTTTACAAAATGGCTTGCTGACAATATAGATTGCGTAGGAAATATTATTGGAAGAAACATTGTAAGTGCGTGTACTGAAGTGAAAGAATCTAGTGAATATGGCAAAGGAAAATACCCAGTTGATATTCTTGCAATTGACGAAAATGATGAAAAAATTGTTGTTGAGAATCAATATTTTTTAAGTAATCATATTCATTTAGGTGAAATACTTACCTATTCAGCTTGGAATTCAGTTTCAACAATTGTATGGATTACAGAAGATATAGACGAGGAACACTTTCATGCAGTAGAATACATAAAAGAATTAGCTCAATCATCAGATAGAAAATTTGAATTTTGGATACTGTTAATGTCTCCAGATGAAAATTCAGATTTACTTAATGACCCAAAGGTGATTTTAAAAGTGGCGACAAAGGATGATTGTATAAAAAGAGATTCAAATGTTAAGCCACCAATAAATGCAGAATTGAATATTGAATTTTGGAACAGGTTTGAAAGTGTATTTCCTAAGGAATATGGATTTTCCCTTTCACGACAAAGGCGTACAGATTGTATTAATTTAGGATGGGGAAAATCTTACAATATGAATATACCATTCAGAAGAAAAGCAATAAAAATTGAAGTGCATTTTAAGAAGTTTGGGACTATTTTCTATGATGCAATTAATGCAGATTTAGATTCTATTGTTAAAGAACTTCGTTTAGGAAGATATGACAAGATTAATTTGATTCCGTCTCCTTCTCAGATAAGGATTGAAATACCAGCACAGGTTGAAAATATAGATAAATGGGATGAATATATCGAAAGAATGATAGGCATTATTCTAAAATTAAGAGAAATCGCAGATAGGTATGAGCTTTGCTACTGATAGTAAACTAAAAACTTTTCAGAACGAGTAATATACATATATATGATATGGCAAATTTCAATTTATCTATACAATAATTCAAGGAGTAACCTTTCGTGATGTGACCCCAAAAAGTTAGACTTTATATAGCGTAGTAGTTTTATGACTGCTACGCTATTTTTATGCCCCGAGGAGGTGAGAATATGGCGGATAATTTTGGACTTAAGCTTGGCATTGAGGGCGAAAAGGAATTTAAAAAGTCGCTTGCAGAAATCAATCAGACTTTTAAGGTTCTCGGCTCTGAGATGAAACTTGTGTCCTCGCAGTTTGATAAGAACGACAATTCCGTTCAGGCTTTATCGGAAAGAAATACGGTTCTCAACAAGGAGATTGACGCACAAAAGCAGAAGATTGAAACCTTGCGACAGGCACTTGCAAATGCATCAGAGTCCTTTGGTGAAACCGACAGAAGAACACAAAGCTGGCAAATTCAGCTTAACAATGCTGAGGCATCACTCAACAGTATGGAGCGTGAATTGAACAGCAATAACTCTGCACTTGAACAGGCAAAGGCGGATATTGAGGGTATAGAAAAATCTCTTAAAAAGGTTGACGGTCGGCTTGACGATACTGCCGAAAGTGCCGATGATATGGGCGATGAAATCAAGGATGCAGGCGAAAAGGCGGATAAGTCGAAGGAGAAATTTTCAAAGCTTGGTTCGGTACTCAAGGGTGTCGGTGTGGCAATGGGTGCGGTTGTTACTGCGGCTGCCGCAACTGCCGTTAAGCTCGGTAAGGAGGTAGTCAATGCTTATGCCGACTATGAACAGCTTGTCGGCGGTGTTGATACGCTTTTCAAGGGTTCATAGCAGAAACTGCAAAGCTACGCATCTAATGCCTATAAAACGGCAGGCCTTTCTGCAAATGACTACATGGAAACCGTTACAGGCTTTTCCGCAAGTCTCATTCAGTCGCTTGGCGGTGATGCGGACAAGTCGGTAAAGTATGCCGATATGGCAATCACGGATATGGCGGATAACGCAAACAAGATGGGTACAGATATGTCGCTCATTCAGAATGCATATCAGGGATTTGCCAAGCAGAACTACACCATGCTCGATAACCTTAAACTCGGCTACGGCGGTACTAAAGAGGAAATGCAAAGACTTCTCTCTGACGCAGAGAAAATATCGGGCATTAAGTACGATATTTCGTCATATGCCGATGTGGTCGATGCAATCCATGTTATGCAGGAGAGTATGGATATTGCCGGCACTACCGCAAAAGAGGCAGAGGGTACAATTTCGGGTTCGGTTAATGCGTTGAAGTCATCGGTCACAAACCTTGTGGTAGGCTTTGGTGACGCAAACGCTGACCTTGATGTGTTGTGTGAAAATGTTGTAACGGCATTTCAGATCGTGCTTGAAAACATCTCGCCTATTGTGGAAAATCTCATCTCAGCCTTGCCGACAGTCATTACCACACTGCTTGAATCGGCAGGTGAAATGCTCCCAACGGTTCTGGAAACTCTTGCAGAATTGTTTGCACAGGTGCTTGAGGGGTTGCTTCAGCTTTTGCCACAGCTGATTCCCGTTGCGGTATCGGCTTTATTAACAATTACAAATGCAATTGTTGAAAATCTGCCCTTGCTGATTGAGTCGGCAACCTTACTCGTAGCAACTCTCGTACAGGTCCTTGCAGATGCACTGCCTACACTAATTCCTACTGCGGTCAATGCGGTTATGACGATTGTACAGGGACTTTTAGACAGCTTGCCGTCAATTCTTGACGCAGGACTTGAACTTGTGTCAGCACTTGCACAGGGTATTCTTGATGCACTTCCCGACCTCATATCTAAACTGCCTCAGATTATTATGGGCATAGTTACATTTCTTTTAAATTCAATACCGCAAATCATACAGACGGGCATTAAACTGCTGACCTCTCTTGTTAGTGCTTTGCCCGATATTATCACAGCAATAGTTAAGGCTATTCCGCAGATTATCAACGGGATTATAAATGCGGTAATAAATTCAATTCCGCAGATTATTCAGGCAGGCATTGATTTGCTCATTTCACTTATCAAGGCTCTGCCTACCATTATCGTCACAATCGTGAATGCAATTCCCGACATCATTTCGGGTATAGTAAATGCTCTCATCGACAATATTCCGGCAATCATTCAGGCGGGTATTGATTTGTTGATTTCGCTTGTTAAGAATCTGCCGACTATCATAAAGGAAATTGTAAAGGCAGTACCTAAGATTATTGAAGGCATTGTAAAGGCCTTTGGTTCGCTTATGTACAAGATTGTTGAAATTGGCGGTAACATTGTAAAAGGCTTGTGGGACGGTATCTGCGGTATTGCATCGTGGCTCTGGGATTCAGTCAGCGGTTGGATTTCGGGTATCTGGGACGGCATCTGCGATTTTTTCGGTATTCACTCACCGTCAAAGGAAATGGCATGGGTTGGCGAAATGCTCGTCAAGGGTCTTGCCGGCTCTATTGACAAGAACGGTGATATGGCTGTTCGTGCCGCCGAGGGTATGAGCAGTGATGTTTCTGATGTTATGAATTCACTTGCTGACGATATGAAAACTGCTTTGCCGACTGATTTCAGCATTGACGGAAATGTTAAAGGCTTGGTTGACAATTCAAATTCTGCTGTTTTTGGTAAGAGCGGTCTTTCGCTTGTGCTGAATATTGCAAATTTTAACAACTACTCGAATGACGATATTTCTCAGCTTACAAATGAAATTATGGAAACTGCAGGTCAGTTTGCCAAAAGGAAAGGAATGGTGTTTGCTTGAACTATTTTGAATACAACGGTATCAGGTCATCTGATATGGGACTTCATATACAGAGAAAGAATGTGTACTCCTCGCCAAAGTACGATTCTTCCTTTGTATCAATCCCCGGTCGCAATGGTGATTTGATTGTACCGAATCGCAGATATGAAAATACACAGGTGAGCTATTCTGTATATCTGTCTGCAAAGAACAGTCAACAGCTTGCTGACAGCATTACAAAAATCAAGGCTTGGCTGTACACACAGCCCGACAGGTATCACATACTAAAGGACAGCTATGACAAAAGATTTTTCAGATATGCTCTTTTTAACTCCTCGCTTGACATTGAAGATGAGCTTAACAAAATCGGTGTGTTTACCGTAAGCTTTAACTGCAAGCCGTTTAGATATGACATTGACGGTGAGCTACCGCACAGTATTGATGTGGTGCTGAATTTTCCGTATATGATTTTTTGCAGAATGGACGGTTCAAAGCCGGAAAATGACTGGAGCAACCGTTGAAATCAGACGGCAGACCTTGTTGTGCCGAGTGGTAAAAATATGTTTGTGCTGAATACAAATTCGTGGACAGACGGCTACTGGGACTACTATTCAGATGCAGACAAGAGCAGAATATATCTTAAGGTAAACGAAAACTGGAAAAAGGAGAACGCAAGGTTTGCCCTATATACATTTATCAGTGACGAAACTGCATGGTATTCTCTCGAAAAGGTCAGCGAGGATATTTACAGAGCAGCATTGCCGTCAAAGGGTGAAACCGTACTTGTGAATCCGTACAGCTTTGAGAGCAGACCGCTTATTCATCTTAACGGCAACGGTACGGGTACGCTTACCATTGATAACGAAAACGGCAGGCATGAATGGACTTTCAGCAATATTGATGAGTTCATTGAGATTGACAGCGAAAAGATGTGCTTTTACAAGGACAACACGCTGAAAAATGATACGGTTACAGGCACGGGTTTTCCTTTGCTTGTAAGGGGTGAAAACAGGTTTATTCTCGGCGGTGGCATAACAGACGGTTCAGTATTTCCAAGGTGGTGTTCGTTATGATGCCGATTTTATACAGAGCAGATGAAACCGAGTTTGATACCTACGGAATCGGTGTGCTGTCGGACTGCACCTTTTGCGAAGTTATAGAGGAGAGAAACGGTGCGTTTGAATGTGTGATGAAATATCCTCTGCATGGTTCATTGTTTGATGAGATTAAAAACGAGAGGGTTATACTCGTTAAGCCGAATGACACATCAAGGTCACAGCCGTTTCGCATATACAGAATTACAACACCGATGAACGGCATCATCACAGTGTATGCACAGCATATGTCATATGATTTGTCGGGCATTGGCGTGTTGTGCTTTGAGAGCAAATCGGTTTCACCACAGCTTGCACTTGAAAGAATTTTTGCGAATACTTCATCAAAGCACGGCTTTAAATGCAGGACAGACCTTTCAGCACCGAGGGCATTTTCAGTCAGTAAACCTATGAGTATCAGAGCCTGTCTTGGCGGTACGGAGGGTTCTGTACTTGATGTATGGGGCGGTGAGTATGAATGGGATATGTTCGATGTCATTCTTCACTCAAAGCGTGGTAAGGATAACGGTGTGGTAATTGAATACGGCAAAAACCTCACCTCACTTGAGCAGGACAATGATTTTTCATCGGTATATACACACCTTTTGCCCTATGCCGTAATTAAAAACGGAGATACCGAAAGTGTGGTTACTCTGTCGGAAATCACAATTCCTATTGTGGAAACATATGCAAGGGAGAAAACACTCATCAAGGATTTTTCGTCCTTCTTTAAGGACGGAGAAACCGTTACCGAGGACACACTTCGAGCAAAGGCGAAGTCATACATCAAACAGAATCCGTTCGGTGACGAAACTCCCACGGTGAAGGTGTCGTTTGAACCGCTATGGCAACAGCCCGAATATTCGCAGTTCCTCGAAAAGGTGAACCTCTGCGACACAGTGACCGTCAGACACGCAGATATGAATATTGAGGTAAAGACGAAGGTTATTGAAACCGTATATGACGCACTGGCCGAGAAATATTCATCAATCACACTCGGAACGGCAAAATCAAACTTTGTGAATACGGTTGCAGAAATCAAAAGTACAACCGATAAAATCAAAAAGGAAACCGACAGCTTTCCGTTACTTATGAATACTGCTATTAAAAATGCCACTTCGCTGATTTCAGGTCAGCAAGGTGGCTTTGTTGTTATGCACACGGATTTGGTTACAGGCAAGCCGTATGAGCTTTTGATTCTCGACAACGAAAATCTGTACGATGCAAGGAATGTGTGGCGGTGGAATGTCGGTGGCTTAGGTTTTTCAAAGAGTGGATACAACGGCCCGTATGAAACCGCAATCACGGCTGACGGAAAAATCGTGGCAGACTTTATCACAAGCGGAACGCTTATGGCAAATATCATCAAGGCGGGAGTAATCAGTTCGGCTGATAATTCTTCATGGTGGGATTTGGAGAGCGGTGAGGTTCACCTCAGTGCCTACACAAAAACGGAGGATACTGAAAAGCTAACCGAGAATATTTCTGCAATTACCGAAAGAACATCAACACTTGAGCAGACTGCCGAGAACATTTCCTTTAAAATCAACGAGCAGTCCACGGGCGGAAAGAACTATCTGCTTAATTCATCGGCTCTCAACGGACTTTCGGATGATTGGGAGTATTCGGGATTGGTCACTGTACTTTCCGATACAGAGGTTATCAGTCACACATCATCGGGTTCCGCCTTTGTACTCGGTGAGGAAAGCACCTTGTCGCAAAGTGTGTATAACTCGGTTGCCGACAGAGCATTTGTGCTGTCACTTAGGGCAAAGAAAAGCTACTCACAGCTTAGTGCATATATGTATGTGCAGTACAACGGTGTAAAAAGAGCATATCTTTTTGATACCAAGGACAGCTTTGACTGGACGGATTTTTCGGTTGTACTTCCAGATGTATCAGACGGTGAGATTACAGTATTTATTTACAGCCGTGGTTCTTCCCTTAAGGTAAGCGACCTTATGCTTACTGACGGAAGTATTATCCAACACTGGTCGCCTGCACCGAACGAGATATACACAAATGAGGTGAAGATTGACCGCAAAGGCATTGAGGTTTCAAACAGCAAGTCCTCGCAGAAAACAGTAATTACAAACACTGAATTTTCCGGCTACTACAACGGTGAAAAGATATTCACCCTAAACAAGGACGAAACTCAGACGAAGAAAACCACAGTTGACGGTGAGCTTACAATCGGCAGAACAAAGCTGATTCCGATGACGGACAGCTCGCAAGGACTCAACATTGTAATTCTTGATTAGGAGGCAATATGGCAAAGACAACGGTTATCAATAGAATTGACACGATTTACATAGATACGGAAAATCCGACCGTATCAGTGAACACAACGGTAAAAGACGCAGGTCTTAAACACATCATTACGATTACCATACGAGGTATTCCGATAACTGGCATATCGGGACTTGCGTGGAACAAGGGGACGGCAAACAGGATTATTACCATTCCTACGGACAGCAGAACGGGCATTTTAAAGGCTATGTATGAAGACAAGAGCGTTACGGCAAAGCTAACGGTCACCACATACAAGGGTTCAACCTATGTAGGCATTTCTGAAAGGAATTGTCAGATTGCAACCACCTCGCACAATTCAAGACCTGTTATTGAAGGCTTTATCTATCTTGACTCAAATATCAAGACAAGTGCAGTTACAGGCAATGCAAAGCTTTTTGTCCAGAACTACTCAATTCTCAAGGTTACACCGCTCACTGCAAAACCGAGAAATGAATCAAAGATTACAAGCTATACAATAAGCTGTAACGGTGTGAGCAAATCAAGTACAACTGCAAAGGAGCTGAATCTTGGCACAATCACAAAAAGCGGTGATGTGGTGGTTATGGTTACGGTTACGGACTCAAGAGGTTACACAACGAGTGTAAAAAAGACGATTACAGTTATTCCGTACAGCAGTCCGAATCTCAGTACGATTACACTAAGACGAACAAATGAGATTGAGTCGGAAATCCAGCTTATTTTCAACGGTTCATACTCACCAATCACAATTGACGGGGTAAATCACAATCAGCTTTTATCCTTTCGCTACCAATACAAGAGGACAAGTGAAGCAAACTACGGAAATTTTGTTAACATTTTAGATGAGCTGAAAATGAACGGAACAAGCTATTCATACTCAAATCTTCAACTTATGAAGCTTGATGTGAATATGTCATACAGCTTTCATATTGAAATTCGGGATGTGATGGAAAAGTCTGTTGTTACGGACCTGTACTTTACCATTCCGCAAGGCACTCCGCTTGTTGCATTACGCAAGCAGAAGGTAGGCATTAACAATCCAAACCCACAATCCGCACTTGATGTGACGGGTGAAATACATATGAACGGCTTTCCTGTTATGGGCATTATACAGACCTCTGTTGAGGACGATGTCAGCCTTAACAGTCTTACAACACAGGGTATTTATTTCAGACGAAGAGTACCGCAGGAGAACATGAACTATCCGGCACTTGTATTCGGTATGCTTGAAGTATTTTCTTGCAGTACAAATCTTGTGACACAGAGATATACGGCAAGGGACAGTCCGTTTGATGTGTATATCCGTTCAAAGGTGAATTCAAGCTGGAGCAAGTGGGTTAAAAAATAGACACAGGAGGTATTTATGAAACAGATTTGGAACAGCATTCAGACTGCATTCATCGCACTTGGAGGAACACTCGGGTGGTTTCTCGGAGGTGCAGACGGCTTTCTGTATGCACTCATTGCATTTGTAGTTATCGACTACATTACAGGAATGATGTGTGCCTTTGCCGACAGAGAGCTTTCGAGCAAGGTCGGTTTTAAAGGTATTTGCAGAAAGGTGATTATCTTTCTGCTTGTGGGAGTGGCGAATCTCCTTAATGTGTACATTATCGGCACGGGCAGTGTGCTGAGAACGGCAGTGATTTTCTTTTATCTCTCAAATGAGGGCTTGTCACTGCTTGAAAACGGAGCACATCTCGGACTTCCCATTCCTGAGAAAATTAAGAATGTGCTTGCACAATTACACCGAAGAAGTGAAAAGGAGGACGACTGAATGTCATACACAAACAGCAAATTAGTAAGCTACACAAAAATTTCACCAAACAGAAACATCAATCGCAATCACAAGATTGATACAGTTTCAATCCACTGCGTAGTCGGACAGTGCTCTGTTGAAACTCTCGGCTCAATCTTTGCGTCAAGGGACAAGGAGGCAAGCTCAAACTACGGTATCGGCTATGACGGCAGAATCGGAATGTATGTTGAGGAAAAGGACCGCAGCTGGTGCACCTCATCTGCATCGAATGACAACAGGGCAATTACCATTGAGGTTGCGTCAGATACCTACCACCCATACAGAGTAAATGATGTTGCGTACAAGTCTTTGATTAAACTGCTTGTTGACATCTGCAAGAGAAACGACATCAAAAAACTTGTGTGGTCAACAAACAAATCAGAGAGGATGAATCATCTTAACGGTTGCAATATGACGGTTCACAGGGATTATGCAAACAAGTCCTGTCCGGGTGATTATCTCTACAATCTTCACGGACAGATTGCAAAGGAGGTGAACGCTCAGCTTGGCTTAGGCAGTTCAAAACCTGCGACTTCAAAGAAAACTCTCTATCGTGTACGCAAAAGTTGGAAGGACGCAAAGTCGCAGAAGGGTGCTTTTTATGACCTTTCAAATGCAAAGAAATGTGCCGACAAAAACAGCGGTTACTCTGTCTTTGATGAAAGCGGAAAGAGTGTGTACACGCCAAAGTCATCGGACAAAAAGTCGGTTGACACCGTTGCAAGAGAAGTAATTCAGGGCAAATGGGGCAACGGCGCCGACCGCAAAAACCGCCTCACCAAAGCCGGCTATGACTACAATGCCGTTCAGAAAAGAGTAAACGAGATTTTATCTTAACAGACAATAGAACAGTATTTTAACAAAGCCAAATCCCCATCAAGGAAGTTTTTTCTCCTTGATGGGGATTTTTTTCGCTCAAAACCTTTGTTTATCTCCAGTGGAAAGTGAATAACAAAAAACCGGAGGTAATATTATGCAAAATGAAATGAGAACAGTATTACAGACAACAGATGTTGAGTCGCATTTAAAAATGCCTGCAAAGCCGTTGACAGAGGTGGAACTCTTACAGGACTATAACTATTTTATGGCTCAAAGAGTGGCCAAGGCTATGTTTGATAAAGAACTTATCTCGTTGGAAGAATTCAACAAATTAACAAAGAAAAATCGTGACACATTCTCTCCATTTTTAGCCGAGATTATGCCAAAAACAACTTGACAATTGTGACATTTAGAGTGATGTATATACAAGTGAAATGGGAGGTGAATTACCGTGAAAAAAGTTACGAAAATTAACAAAATTCAACCTGCAAAAAATGCCGAAAATAAACTGCGTGTTGCAGCCTACTGCCGAGTTTCAACGGCGACTGATGCACAGCTTGAAAGCTTGGAAGCACAAAAGAGCCATTATGAACACTACATCAATTCACGAGATGATTGGTGCTTTGCGGGTGTGTACTACGATGAGGGCATAACAGGCACAAAGGCAAGTGAAAGGCCGGAACTTATGCGGCTTTTAGCTGATTGCAAGGCAAAGAAAATTGATTTTGTAATTACAAAGTCAATCAGCCGCTTTTCAAGAAACACTATGGATTGTCTGGAAATTGTGAGAACACTTCTCAACCTGAATATTCCGGTATATTTTGAAAAGGAAAATATAAATACCGGCTCTATGGAAAGCGAGCTCTTTCTGTCAGTTCTCAGTACAATGGCTGAGGGTGAATCCGCTTCTATTTCATCAAACAACAAATGGTCAATTAAAAAGTGTTTTGAAAACGGAACTTACAGATTAAGTAGTGCGCCTTATGGTTATAAGCTTGAATCAGGTGGATTGCAAGTTGTTTCTGAACAGGCAGATATTGTAAAGCGAATATTCAGAGAACTGCTTTCAGGTAAAGGAATGTACTCAATTGCTAAGGAGTTGAACGCTGAACAGGTGCCAACGCAAAAGGGCGGAAGGTGGACATCGACAAGTGTGCACAATATTCTTACGAATGAAAAATATACAGGTGATTGTATTTTTCAGAAAACCTATGCCGACAGTAATTTTAATCGTCATACAAATAACGGAGAGCTTAACAGGTACTTAATACAGAATCATCATGAGGCAATTATAAGTCACGAGGATTTTAAAGCCGCCACTGCACTTATTAAACAAAGGGCAACAGAAAGAAGAATAGAAAGCGGTAGTGATAAATATCAGCAGAGATATGTTTTTTCCGAAAAGCTTATTTGTGGTGAGTGCGGAAATACCTTTCGCAGAAGAATTCATAAGGGCAAGTACAATAGCTATGTTGCGTGGGTGTGCAATACTCATCTGTCTGATACTAACAGGTGTTCAATGCTGTTTGTAAGAGATGATGCGTTAAGGTTTGTGTTTGCAACTATGCCGAATAAGCTGATTTTCAGTTACAGACTGCTTCTCAAGCCATATCTTGCAGCAATGCAAAGTAATACGGCTGATGAAGCCTTGCTCCGTATTCAACATCTTGAAAAGCAGCTTGACCAGAATGCCGAACAGCGCAGTACATTGCATAAACTGATGGCACAAGGCTATATTGACCAAATACTTTACACGCAGGAAAGCAACGAATTACTTTTGCAGGCCCGTGATTTTAGAAGTGAAATTGAGGTGCTGAATAATACGGTAGCAGGTGATACTACAAAGGTTTATGAAACCGAGCGCCTGATAAATTACTGCAAACGCGGTGAAATGCTGACGGATTTTAATGAGAGTTTATTTGAGTTATTTGTTGACCATATTTTGATTTATTCACGACAAAAAATAGGATTTGTTCTGAGATGTGGTCTTACATTTGAGGAGATGATTTAATGGGACACACGCCATTTGGATATATAATCGTTGACGGAAAGGCTGTTGTTGACGAAGGCACTGCCGAACAGGTTCGCAATGTCTATTTAAATTACCTTAGCGGACTTTCTCTTGTCAATGCGGCAAAGAGGGCAGGACTTAATATGCGACATTGCGGAGTGAAGAATATGCTGCAAAACAAGCACTATCTTGGCGATGACTTCTACCCGCAAATAATAGACAATGAAATTTTTAATGCTGCCAAAATGGAATTGAGTGAACGCTCTTCAAGGTTAGGTAGAAACAATCGATACAAGCCTGAAAAAACAAAAAAGCCACCAATAGCATTTAGGCTTGGCAGCATAACTGAAAATTTTGATAATCCAATCAGACAGGCAGAGTACATATATAGTCTGATAGAAAGTGGGGACATTTGATGGGAAATGTTATGATTATTCCTGCAAAACGACAGGTTGGAAATACCTCACGACGGCAGGAGGATAAGCCAAAGCTTAGAGTTGCCGCTTATTGCCGAGTTAGTACGGACAGCGATGAGCAGGCTACAAGCTACGAAACTCAGGTTGAGCACTATACCGAGTATATCAAGAAAAATCATGAATGGGAATTTGCCGGTATTTATGCAGATGACGGTATTTCAGGTACCAACACTAAAAAGAGAGAAGAATTTAATCGTATGATTGAGGCCTGCAAGGCGGGTGAAATTGATATGATAATCACCAAATCAATCAGCCGTTTTGCAAGAAATACACTTGACTGCTTGAAGTATATACGAATGCTTAAGGATAAGAATATACCGGTATTCTTTGAAAAGGAAGCCATCAATACAATGGACGCAAAGGGAGAGGTTTTGCTTACAATTATGGCGTCACTTGCTCAGCAGGAGTCGCAATCACTCAGTCAGAATGTGAAAATGGGCTTGCAGTTTCGCTATCAGAATGGTCAGGTGCAGGTAAACCACAATCACTTTCTCGGATATACAAAGGATAGGGAAGGCAACCTTGTGATTGATCCGGAACAGGCTGAAGTGGTAAAGCGTATTTACAGAGAATACCTTGAGGGCAGTTCTATGGACAAAATTGCAAAAGGGCTTGAGAAGGACGGTATTTTGACAGGTGCCGGGAAAAAGAAATGGTGGACGAGCACCATCAACAAGATTCTCCGTAACGAGAAATATATTGGTGATGCACTTTTACAAAAGACCTACACCACAGATTTTCTTAACAAAACCAGAGTTAAGAACAACGGCATTGTTCCGCAATATTATGTTGAGAATAATCACGAGGCGATTATTCCGAAGGATATTTTTCTGAGGGTGCAAGAAGAACTTGTACGCAGGCGTGTGGTAAAGACAAGTGCAAACGGTAAAAAACGCAGTTACAGCTGTAATCACTGTTTTGCACAGCTTGTTATTTGTGGAGAGTGCGGTGAAATGTTCCGCAGAATCCATTGGAACAACCGAGGTTGTAAATCCATAGTTTGGCGTTGTATCAGCAGACTTGAGGCGACGGGACTTGAATGTCACGCAAGAACGGTAAATGAAAAGGTTTTAGAAAGTGTAGTGCTTGAAGCTATAAACAGGTTGCTTGGTGACAAAGCCGCCTATCAGGCACAGCTGCAACAAAACATAGCACAGGTGATTCGTGACGCAAACAAGAACACTAGCGAAAAAATAGACGAGCAGTTGATGGCTCTGCAAAAAGAACTTTTGCAAAAGGCAAATAACAAGGAAGCTTATGATGAAATCGCAGAGCAGATTTTCAAGCTTCGTGAACAACGTCGGCAAAACACAGTTGATACCGCCACCAGAGATGCACAGATAGAAAGAATCACTGCCTTGCAGGACTTCATCAATCAGCAAAACGCAATGCTAACAGAATTTGACGAAACCTTAGTAAAACGCTGGCTTAAGCAAATCATCGTCTGGGATGACCACTTCACGGTGGAACTCAAGTCCGGACTGAAAATTGACATTGAAGGATAATACTTGCAAATGCATGAAACCCTCTCGACCTTAGTTGGCCGGGAGGGTTCTCTTTGTTATTTGCCACCTCTGTGATATGGCGCTTTATCTTTCAATACAACACCGTTTTTCGTATGATAGCGTTGTTTATGACCCGTTACATTGTTCTCGCTTGGTAAAGACCTGCTTGTTTTTTCTACTATATTTGCTACCTTCTCCGCGACTGATGAATTTGAAGAAGTAGATGCTGTGCTATGCGTACTTTCAGAACCTCTACCTTTGATGGAAGATACTGCTTTCGCTACACCACCAATTGCTAATCCAGCTATTTCAAGTGCCTCGACTGGGTGCTCGACAATAAATCTTCCGACTGATTTTAGTCCTTTAACAAAAGCATTGTTTGTTTTTTTTAGAAGTCTCAATCTGTACTTTATGAGTCTTTGGTGTTTCAGGTTTACTGTACGTTTTTCTACTTGTTTCTGTAGATTGTTTCAAGGCCTCCTCAGCCTTACTAAAATTCTCTTTTTCTTCAATAACCATTTCCTGTATAGCCGAATCATCCGTTAAAGAAATAATAGGTTCCGGTAGTTGAATTATCTCACACGGAATGAATGGCCCGTCACCAAAATCAAACTTTTCTTTTGTGACCGGATTATAATACCAGTTCGTTGGATTTTGCCAATTGCCATCATGCGCCTCTAAATGTTCTGCTCTTGTAAGGAATTGTATATTTCCAGGTTCACCCTGATACTCAGGATACATTTCGGCACTCTTCATATGCTGCCCTTCAAAAGCTTTGCCATTTTCATCATAAGCTCGCCCTTTTTCAAGAATGTCCTTTTGCTGCTCCGGCGTCCACTCCCTTGTGCCTTTACCTTCTTGTACAAGTTCAAGTTCCTTATTCCATGCTTCACGAACTGCTTTGTTTCGTTCTACAAAACTACTCTTTGCCATAGAATCACTCTCCTGTGCCAAGTAGTTTGTATAAATCATTTAGGAAAGCTACAAAGTCCGGATATACCAATTCTTCATCAATTTCTCCAACTTCCTGATTGTATATAGAAATTGTTTCTTCTGCCTTTTTGCATAGAATTGGGTCTCCTGAAGCAAATGCACCTATAACAATATAGTCATCACTCGGCCTTGAATCATCATTTACATCTATAAGGGGCTTATGCTCAATTCCATATAGCTGAACACCTGCCGGAAGAAACAGCTCTCCTCCGTCAGAAAACAATAACCATTCTTTGTACTTTGATGGAAGTGTAACATAGTTTTCTTTTTCAAATGCCAGTATCTTTTCTTCGGTTGTTTCATCAAGGAAATTCATCTTTCCTTGTTCCTTAAAATTATTTACTATTGCTTTTAATTCTTCAGAATTCATCTTCTATTCCTCCGATTTTAATTTTCAAAGAAAGAATTTAAATCACATATCTCATATTTATCAGAAAACTTTACAGGGTAGCTTTTCCCACCTTCAATTACTTCATTTGGCAGAATAATTCGGTATTCTTGCTCCTTCTCAAAGAACACATCCTTACAGAATAATACTCTAAAAGCATAATCTGCGTAAAATGTGTATCTTATTTCTTTATCATATTTGACAGGTGGAACGTCTTGCATGAGATACATCATATATTCCATATCCATTGCTGTTTGTCCATCTTTAGTATCGAATCCTTTATTAATATGAAAATAATGAACGTTTTCAGCTTTTACTTCTGTACCAATACTGTTTTTAATATCTTCAATAAAAACTTCTGGATTTGGTATTATCGCAACTGCATCAGCATTTGGAAAATGCTCTCTAATAGTTTGCTTTTTGACCTCAGAAAGATTAATCACTATCTTTCCGTCGTCATCTTCTTTGCAATCTTCTTCATACACAGCAAACATACAGAATACTGGCATTTTTTCTGCTGGTTCAATTCTAACTAAACCGTTTGCTTTTCCACACGTTGCAATAACTTCGTTGGTCTCTGGATGGTGCATTGCCATTTTTTGAGCGAACATTCTTGTTCCAGCTTCTAAAATATCACCTTGCCCTTTGATTTTTAATTTATCTTCAATCCCCCAGAAAGTAATCGCATTTGAACAGTATATGTTTCCATTTACAAGACTCTCCAAATGTTCTCTCTTTCCAAATTTCAATAGGCATTTAATATCTGCCACTCGTTCATTCCTCCTAACATCTATTCCACTGTCCGAAAATGCCCTTAGTATTGAGTTGCCGGATTTGTTGTCAACTTTTTTTTCAAAATTCTCTCAAAAATCCCTGACATCTAATCCACTCACTCAATTTGCATTATCTAATCCGAGGTTACAACCTAACCGAAATTTTGCAGTAGATATGTTTCCATAAGATATACCCGAGTGCTTTTGATGGTTAAATATATAATTTTAGATTTAGAAAAAGTCAGCAAACAAGCCGAATTTTATATTGCTTAATTATGTTCTTGACATCAAGACTACGGTTTCAATATGTACTGTGTGGGGGAACATATCTACGGGTTGGATTTTTTGGGCTTTGTAGGGGCTGTTTTGGGTTAGGTAGGCTAAATCTCTTGCTAATGTTTCGGGGTTGCAGGAAACATAGACAACCTTTTTCGGAGACATTTTGATTAGTGAGTCGAGAAATTTTCGGTCACTTCCGGCTCTTGGCGGATCCATGAACACAACATCGGGCTTTTCGTCCTCGTCTGCAGCTTCTCTCATGAACTCGCCCGCATCGGCTTTGTAGAAACGGATATTTTTCAGATTATTTGCTCTTGCGTTTACGATTGCATCCCTCACGGCATCGCCGTTAAGCTCTGCACCGATAACATTGCCTGCGCCGTTTTTGGCGGCAATTATGCCGATTGTGCCGATTCCGCAGTAGGTGTCAAGCACGGTTTCGTTGCCTTTGAGATTTGCAAATTCAATTGCTTTGCCGTACAAAGCTTCGGTTTGAACGGGGTTAATTTGGTAAAAACTTTTCGGCGAAATTCTGAACCTGCAACCGCAGAGAATATCCTCAATATAACCCTTGCCGTACAGCACTTTCTGATTGTCACCGAGTACAAGGTTTGTGCGGTAGGGGTTTATATTTTGCACAATGGTTGTGATTTCGGGAAACTGTTTCAGAATTGCCTTTACAAAATTATTTTTTGACGGAAAAACAGGTGTACCTGTCACAAGCACAAGCATAATCTGATTTGTCGCAAAGCCTCTTTTCACAAGAATGTGACGGAGAAAACCTTTGCCTGTGTCCTCGTTATAGGTTGTCATTCTGAAAGAGGGGAGGAGCTTGCGTACTGCAACGATGATTTTGTCGGCAATAACATCCTCTGTCTGACAGCTGTCAATTCCGACAACATGATGACTGCCCGACTGATACACACCCGAAATGATTTTACCCTTTTTGTCCGTATAAAAAGCCGCCTGAACCTTGTTGCGGTAGTGGTAGGGAGTTTTCATTCCGATAATTTTTTCAACGGTGCAAAAGCGTTTGAGAAGTTTTTCGACTTTCCTCTGCTTGAATTCAAGCTGTTCGGGATATGACAGATTTTGCAATTGACAACCGCCGCATTTTTTGTAAACGGGACAGCTTTGTTTATTGGTTTCGGGTCTGTTACTCATAATATTTCCTCACATTTTATTGCATTGTATATATCCTTTATTTTATCATCAATCATATTGATATGCAACAGAAACAAACCCTAAATGACAAAGAAAAACGCAGGAGGGAAATCCGCTCCTGCGCTTTCTGATTATTAACCGGTATATCGAAAAAATGAGGATTATCAGGTTATTTGTAATCAATTAAAGATTTGTGTATCCCATAAGGCTTTCGTCAACCTCTTTGGCAACATCTCTGCCCTCACGAATCGCCCAGACAACAAGTGACTGTCCTCTGTGCATATCGCCTGTAACAAATACATTTTCAACATTTGTCTTGTGTGAGCCTTCTGCCGTTGCAACATTGGTTCTTGCGTTTGTTTCAACACCGAATGCCTTGGTTACATAGTTTTCACTGCCGAGGAAGCCTGCTGCAATGAGTACGAGTTCAACATCAACCTTGTACTCTGAGCCTTCAACCTCTTTCATCATAAGTCTGCCTGTTTTAGCATCCTTTTCGGGTTTGAGCTTAACAAGCTCCGCACCTACAAGATTGCCGTTTTTGTCAGCAATGAACTGCTTAACGGTTGTCTGATAAACTCGTGGATCGTGACCGTAAACTTCAATAGCCTCTTCCTGACCGTAGTCTGTTTTGCAGACTCTCGGCCATTGCGGCCATGGGTTATCGGCACTTCTTGTGTCGGGAAGTTTAGGCATCATTTCAAGCTGGAGAACGGATTTTGCACCGTGTCTGATGCTTGTGCCGACGCAGTCGTTACCTGTGTCGCCGCCACCGATTACCATTACATTCTTGCCTTTTGCGCTGATGAATGTACCCTCTTTAAGGTTGCAGTCAAGAAGTGACTTTGTTGTTGACTTGAGGAAGTCAACGGCAAAGTGAATGCCGTTTGCCTCTCTGCCGGGAACTTTGATGTCTCTCGGATTTGATGCACCGCAAGCAAGGATTACACGGTCAAAGTCCTTGAGAATTTCGCTTGCCTTGATGTCTTTGCCGACATTTGAGCAGGTTTCAAAGACAACACCCTCTTCTTCCATAATGCTTACTTTGCGTTCGATAACATCTTTTTCAAGCTTCATATTCGGAATGCCGTACATAAGCAGACCGCCTACTCTGTCGTTGCGTTCAAATACGGTTACAGAGTGACCACGCTGATTGAGCTGGTCGGCAGCGGCAAGTCCCGATGGACCCGAACCGATGATTGCAATTTTCTTGCCTGTTCTTACCTTTGGAATTCTTGCGTCTGCAAGACCTTCTTCATAGGCATTTTCAATGATTCCGTATTCGTTGGCTCTTACGCTGACAGCGTCACCGTTTGCACCGCAGGTGCATGCCTTTTCACAGAGAGCAGGACATACACGGGATGTAAATTCGGGGAAGTTGTTTGTAACTTTAAGACGGTTGTAAGCCTGTTCCCAGTTGCCCTTGTAGATAAGGTCGTTCCATTCGGGAATGAGGTTGTTAAGCGGACAGCCTGAGAATGCAGAACCGATCTGCATTCCTGCCTGACAGAAAGGCACGCCGCAGTCCATGCATCTTGCACCCTGTTTTTGCTGATCCTCTTTGCTGAGGGGATCGTGAAATTCGTCAAAATTTTTGATTCTTTCTTTTACGGAGTATGCCGGGGCATCCTCACGCTTATATTCCATAAATCCTGTTGGTTTTCCCATTGATGTCCCCTCCTTATTTATTATTCACAATTTCGTAGAAAGCTTCAATCTGTGCCTGCTCGTTTGTAAGACCTTTTTCTTCATAAGCGGCAATTGCAGCCATCATTCTCTTGTAGTCGTGCGGAATAATCTTCTTGAATTTCGGAAGATACTCGTCAAAGTTATCAAGGATTTTCTTGCCTCTCTGTGAACCTGTTGCTGCAACATGTTCTTCTATAAGCGTTTTGAGTTCGATTATATCGTACTTTTCTGTTACCTCAGAGAAGAGAACCATTTCTTTGTTGAGCTTTGTATAAAGATCTCTTTCTTCATCAAGAACATAGGCAACACCGCCTGACATACCTGCTGCAAAGTTTTTGCCTGTTTTGCCGATAACAACAACTCTGCCGCCTGTCATATATTCACAACCGTGGTCGCCGACACCCTCAACAACTGCCGTTGCGCCTGAGTTTCTTACGCAGAAACGCTCGCCTGCAACGCCGTTGATGAATGCCTTGCCGCTTGTTGCGCCGTAAAGTGCAACATTACCGATGATGATGTTGTTACCTGCGTCAAATGTTGAGTTCTTCGGAGGATAAACTACCAGCTTACCGCCTGAAAGTCCCTTGCCGAAGTAGTCGTTTGAGTCGCCCACAAGTTCAAGTGTGAGTCCCTTTGGAATGAATGCGCCAAAGCTCTGACCGCCCGAACCGTTGCAGACTACTGTAAATGTATCGTCATCAAGGTTGTTGTAATGCTTTCTTGTAACCTCAGAACCGAAGATTGTACCGAATGAACGGTCAGTGTTCTTAACATTGACTTCAACCTTTTTCTTTGTGCCTTTTGCAAGAACCTTTGCAAATTCTTTGCAGAGGATTCTCTCGTCAAGTGTTGATTCAAGCTTGAAATCATAAAGGCTCTTTTTGTTGTATTCAACCTTTTCCGAAACAAAGTTTGTATCAAGAATGTTAGAAAGGTCAACCTCGGCAGCCTGTCCTGTGATGCCTTCTTTTCTCTTGATGAGGTCAATTCTTCCGACAAGCTCATCAACGGTTTTTACACCGAGCTTTGACATATATTCACGAAGTTCGCTTGCTACAAACTTCATAAAGTTTATTACATATTCGGGCTTGCCGCAGAATCTTTTTCTGAGCTCGGGGTTCTGTGTGGCAACACCGAACGGGCAGGTATCAAGGTTACATACTCTCATCATTGCACAACCGAGAGTTACAAGCGGAGCAGTTGCAAAACCGAATTCCTCTGCACCGAGCATTGCTGCAATTGCAACATCACGGCCGTTCATAAGCTTACCGTCGGTTTCAATAACAACCTTGTTACGAAGGTCGTTCATAATGAGTGTCTGATGAGCCTCGGCAAGACCGAGTTCCCACGGCAGACCTGCGTTGTAGATTGAGTTTCTCGGAGCAGCGCCTGTACCGCCGTCATAACCTGAAATAAGGATTACGCCTGCACCTGCTTTTGCAACGCCTGCGGCAACCGTACCTACACCGCATTCCGAAACGAGCTTAACAGAGATTCTTGCGTCTTTGTTAGAATTTTTGAGGTCGTAGATAAGCTGTGCAAGGTCCTCAATTGAGTAAATGTCGTGGTGCGGTGGGGGAGAGATGAGCGATACGCCCGGTGTTGAATGACGGGTCTTTGCAATCCAAGGATAAACCTTTTTGCCCGGAAGATGTCCGCCCTCGCCCGGCTTTGCACCCTGAGCCATTTTGATTTGGATTTCATTTGCAGATGTGAGGTATCTTGATGTAACACCGAAACGACCTGACGCAACCTGCTTGATTGCAGAACATCTGTCAACCTTCTGTCCCTTTGTGAGAAGTCGTTCAAGGCTTTCGCCGCCCTCACCGGAGTTTGACTTGCCGTGAAGCTGATTCATTGCAATTGCAAGAGTTTCGTGTGCCTCCTGTGAGATTGAACCGTAGGACATAGCGCCTGTCTTGAAACGCTTAACGATTGATTCAACACTTTCAACCTCATCAAGCGGGACAGGATTTTCTGCAAAGTTGAAGTCGAAAAGACCTCTGATGTTTACAGGATCCATTTCTTCGGAAATCATATGAGAATACTTTTTGTAAAGCTCATAGTCACCTGTTCTTGTTGCCTGCTGGAGCATATATATAGTCTGCGGATTGTAGAGGTGTTCCTCTTTGCCGCTTCTGAACTTGTGTGAACCACGGGATTCAAGCTCATCGCTTACACCGAGGTCAAGCGGATCAAATGCCGCTGTGTGAAGTTTGTCAACATTCTTTTCAATATCCTTGATTGTGATACCGCCGATTCTGCTGACTGTGCCTGTGAAGTATTCGTCAATAACATCCTTGCCGATGCCGATAGCCTCAAAAATCTGTGAGCCCTGATATGACTGGATTGTTGAAATACCCATTTTTGACGCAATCTTTACGATGCCGTGGAGAACTGCGCTGTTGTAATCGTCAACTGCTGCGTAGTAGTCCTTGTCAAGAAGGTCGTCACCGATAAGCTCGTGGATTGTTTCCTGAGCAAGATACGGATTGATTGCACTTGCACCGTAGCCGAGAAGTGTTGCAAAATGATGAACTTCTCTCGGCTCACCGCTTTCAAGTACCATTGCAAGTGAGGTTCTCTTCTTTGTTGCAACAAGGTGCTGATGAAGAGCGGATACTGCAAGAAGTGACGGGATTGCAAGGTGGTTTTCGTCAACTCCTCTGTCGGAGAGGATAAGAATATTTGCACCGTCATTGTAAGCCTTGTCAGCTTCAATGAAAAGTCGCTTAACAGCCTTTGATAGTCTTGTGTTCTTGTAGTAGAGAATCGGGATAACCGCAACCTTAAAGCCCGGAATGTGCATATTCTTGATTTTGAGAATATCGGTTGATGTAAGAATCGGGTTGTGAATCTTCATAACCTTGCAGTTTTCGGGACGCTCCTCAAGGATGTTGCCGTCCTCGCCAATATAAATTGTTGTTGATGTTACAACTTCCTCACGGATTGCGTCAATCGGCGGGTTTGTAACCTGTGCAAAGAGCTGTTTGAAGTAGTTGAAAAGCGGCTGCGGTTCTTTTGAAAGAACTGCAAGCGGACTGTCTGTACCCATTGCGGCAATTGACTCTGTGCCGTTCTTTGCCATAGGAAGAATTGATGTCATAACATCTTCGTAGGTATATCCGAAAGCCTTCTGGAGTTTTTGTCTTTCTTTATATGAATGCTCCTCAACCTTCATATTAGGAATTTTGAGGTCTTTAAGACAAACAAGATTACTGTCGAGCCATTCGCCGTAAGGCTGTTTTGACGCATAATACTCTTTGAGTTCATCGTCATCAATGAGTCTGCCCTGAACCGTATCGACAAGGAGCATTTTGCCCGGGCGAAGTCTTTCCTTTGTAACAATCTTTGCTGGATCAATAGGAAGTGCGCCGACTTCCGATGAAAGAATGAGGTTGCCGTCATCTGTGATGTAGTATCTTGACGGACGCAGACCGTTACGGTCAAGAACCGCACCCATAATGTCACCGTCAGAGAAAAGGATTGACGCAGGACCGTCCCACGGCTCCATCATTGTTGCATAATACTGATAGAAGTCCTTTTTCTTCTGGCTCATTGTGCCGTTATTATCCCACGGTTCCGGAATTGTAATCATAACGGCAAGAGGAAGCTCCATACCGCTCATTACGAGAAATTCAAGTGTGTTATCAAGCATTGCAGAGTCTGAACCCTCTGTGTTTACAACAGGAATAACCTTGTCGAGATCGCCCTTGAGATGCTCCGAACGCATTGTTTCCTCACGGGCAAGCATCTTGTCAGCGTTACCTCTGATTGTGTTGATTTCACCGTTGTGAACAATCATTCTGTTAGGATGAGCTCTCTGCCAGCTTGGATTTGTGTTGGTTGAAAAACGGGAGTGAACCATTGCGATTGCAGACTCGTAATCCTCATCCTGAAGGTCGAGGAAGAAGTTGCGAAGGTCGCCTACGAGGAACATACCCTTATATACAATAGTTCTGCTTGAAAGCGAAACTACATATGTGTCTTCATTACTCTGTTCAAAAACTCTTCTTGCAACATAGAGCTTTCTGTCGAACGGAAGACCTCTCTTTACACCGTGAGGTCTTTTGATAAAGCACTGCATAATTGCAGGCATACACTCAACCGCTCTGTGACCGAGTACTTCGGGTTTTGACGGAACATTTCTCCAACCGAGAACTGTAAGTCCCTCTTTTTCTGCAATGATTTCAAACATCTTCTTAGCCTGATTTCTTGCAAGCTCATTCTGAGGGAAGAAGAACATACCTACAGCGTAATCTCTTTCGGAACCGAGCTTAATGCCGATTTCAGCAGCTGCCTTTTTGAAGAATTTGTGCGAAATCTGAAGAAGAATACCTACGCCGTCACCTGTTTTGCCTTCGGCATCCTTACCTGCTCTGTGTTCGAGAGTTTCAACGATTGTCAGAGCGTTTGCCACGGTGTCATGTGACTTGATACCCTTAATGTTTACAACAGCTCCGATACCGCAGTTATCATGTTCAAACTTTGGAGAATACAGAGTCTTGTTGTTCTCTCTGACTGTCTGTTCCATTAATGATCACCCTTTCCTGTTAATCACAAAAATTATTCAGCGGACTTTTTATATACATATATATGTAAAAGGAAGTTTGCTTTCGTAAACTTATCGGTTCAAAGTGGCAATTAATGTTCTGCCGGTTAATAATCAATCATATATATGTAATTGTAAAATGCCCAATCTCTTCTCAGCGGTAAAACCGCTATGCTCAGCCTGTGCTATATCCTGCAAAGGTGAATGTGCAGGTCGGCTGATGTTCTGAAATGTCCTGTCATCGTTGATCAAGAAAAATCAGCACTTAGATTATATAACTATACATTGTGCTTTGTCAAGGGAAAATAGAGGAAAATTGCAACTTTTAAGGGTAAAACTTTCATTTTACTGTGATTGTTGTAGAAAATATGCAACTCTTATTGGTGTTTCAGCTTAATTTTGCAGGAAATTTAATAAAACTTGCAATTTCAAAACTTTTTTCAAAAAATGTATTGACAAATTCGCAAAAGTGGAATATACTAACAACATCAAAGACAGCAAGGGCGCTGTGAGCTGAGGCTTACAGTGTCCTTTTCTGTTTTTATAAAGCAAAAATCAGACCATTAAAATTTATTTTCAAAATGGATAGGAGAGAATTAAAATGGCAAAAGTTCCCGAAATTTTTGGCAGCATGGTATTTAATGACCAGAAGATGCAGGAAAGACTTCCAAAGTCAACTTATAAGGCTTTGAAAAAGACAATCCAGAACGGTGAACCGCTTGACCTCAGCGTTGCAAATGTTGTTGCGGCTGCTATGAAGGACTGGGCAGTTGAAATGGGCTGTACCCACTACACACACTGGTTCCAGCCGATGACAGGTATTACAGCCGAAAAGCATGACAGCTTTATCGCACCGAACGGTGAAGGTCAGGTTATCATGGAGTTCTCAGGTAAAGAGCTTGTAAAGGGCGAGCCTGATGCTTCTTCTTTCCCAAGCGGCGGTATTCGTGCCACATTCGAGGCAAGAGGCTATACAACATGGGATCCGACATCATATGCATTCGTTAAGGACGGAACACTTTACATTCCTACAGCATTCTGTTCTTATACAGGCGAGGTTCTCGATAAGAAAACTCCTCTTCTTCGTTCAATGGAGAGAATGAATACAGAGGCTGTAAAGATTCTTCATCTTCTCGGCAAAGAAGATGTTACAAGAGTTACAACAACAGTAGGTCCGGAGCAGGAATACTTCCTTATTGATAAGGACGCTTACGATCAGAGAGAGGATCTTATTTATACAGGCAGAACACTTTTCGGTGCAAAAGCTCCTAAAGGACAGGAACTTGACGACCATTACTTCGGTGCAATCAAGACAAGAGTTGCTGCTTATATGAAAGACCTTGACGAGGAACTCTGGAAACTCGGTATCCTTGCAAAGACAAAGCATAACGAAGTTGCTCCTTCACAGCACGAGCTTGCTCCTATCTTCACAACAACAAACATTGCAACCGACCACAACGAGCTTACAATGGAAGTTATGAAGAAGGTTGCCGAAAGACACGGTCTTGTTTGTCTTCTTCACGAAAAGCCATTTGCAGGTGTTAACGGTTCCGGTAAGCACAACAACTGGTCAATTTCAACCAACACAGGCGAAAACCTTCTTGATCCCGGCAAAACTCCTGAGAACAACCTTCAGTTCCAGCTTTTCCTTGCAGCAGTTGTAAAGGCTGTTCACGAGTATCAGGATCTTCTCAGAATCACGGTTGCATCGGCAGGTAACGACCACCGTCTCGGCGCTAACGAAGCACCGCCTGCAATCATTTCAATGTATCTCGGTGATGACCTCGGCGAACTCGTTGATTCAATCATCAATGACAGAGAATATGTAAGCAAGGGTAAGCAGAAGATGAGAACAGGCGTTGATGTTCTTCCTGACTTTATGAAGGATACATCGGATCGTAACCGTACATCACCTTTTGCATTCACAGGTAACAAGTTTGAATTTAGAGCACTTGGTTCTTCACTTAACATTGCCTGCCCTAACTATATGCTCAACACTATGGTAGCCGAAGAACTTTCAGAGTTCTACGATGAGCTTAAAGATGCGGATGATATGGACGCAGCTATCAAGGCTCTTGTTAAGAAAGTATTCACAGAGCATCAGAACATTATCTTCAACGGCAACAACTACGCTCCCGAGTGGGTTGAAGAGGCTGAAAGAAGAGGACTTCTTAACCTCAAGTCACTTCCTGACGCAATGGAACACTTCCTTGACAAGAAGAATGTTGACCTCTTTGTTAAGAATAAGATTTGTTCGGCAGACGAAATCCGTGCAAGATATGAAATTGAGCTTGAAAGCTATTCTAAGCAGATTAACATTGAGGCTCTCACAATGATTGATATGGCTAAGAAGAACATTCTTCCTGCCGTTACATCATATGTAAGAGATCTTACGGATACAGCACTTGCCAAGAAGGCACTTTCAGACGCTATTCCTACAAGTGTTGAGGAAGACCTTATTACAAGCCTTTCAAACAAACTTGTATGTTTCTCAAAGAAAACTGCAGAGCTTGAAGAGGCTGTTATCAAGGCAAGCGATTACAGCGATGATAACCTCAAGTATGCTAAGTACTACAGAGAAACAGTATTTGCACTTATGCAGGAACTCAGAGCTGTCGGTGACGCAATGGAAACAGAAACAGCTTCGGAATACTGGCCTTATCCTTCATACGGCGAACTTCTTTTCGGTGTGTGATTGATAGAACCTCTATTTATACTAAATAACATTATTTATATTGTATAACAGGTAACACAACGGCGTGTGATTGACAGAATTAAACTGTCAACTCCACGCCGTTTTTGTTATTTTGATAAAAGGAGAGATTTATATGGCAGAACTAATTTACGGAGGCACAGGCGTCTGGTTTATGATCGGCGCATTACTCGTGTTCTTTATGCAGTGCGGATTCGCAATGGTTGAAACCGGTTTTACAAGAGCTAAAAACGCAGGTAACATCATTATGAAAAACCTGATGGACTTTTGTATCGGTACGGTTGTATTCAGCCTGTTAGGTTTCGGACTTATGATGTCTGAGGACTATGTTGCAGGATTCATCGGTGTTCCAAACCTCAATATGTTCACAGACTGGATGAACTTTGATTGGAACTCATTCGTATTCCAGCTTGTATTCTGTGCTACAGCAGCTACTATCGTTTCAGGTGCTATGGCAGAGCGTACAAAATTCTCGGCATACTGTGTTTACAGCGCAATTATTTCACTCGTTGTTTACCCGATTGAAGCAGGTTGGGTTTGGAACGGTCAGGGTTGGCTTGCAAAGCTCGGCTGTATCGACTTTGCAGGTTCAATCGTAATTCATATGGTCGGCGGTATCTCGGCACTTGTCGGCGCAATCATTCTCGGACCCCGTATCGGTAAATACGGCAAGAACGGCAAGGTAAACGCTATCCCCGGTCACAGCATCACACTCGGTGCTCTCGGTGTATTCATTCTTTGGTTTGCATGGTACGGCTTTAACGGTGCCGCTGCTGAAGACGGCGCTCGTCTCGGTCAGATTCTTCTCACAACAACAATTGCTCCGGCAGTTGCAACAGTAACAACAATGCTCTTTACATGGATCAAGAACGGCAAGCCTGATGTTTCAATGTGTCTTAACGCATCACTCGCAGGTCTTGTAGCAATCACGGCAGGTTGTGCAGATGTTGACGCAATCGGCGCAGCAGTTATCGGTATCGTTTCAGGTATCCTCATCGTAGTAGCAGTTGAATTCGTTGATATCAAGCTTAAAATAGATGATCCTGTCGGCGCATTCTCGGTACACGGCGTAAACGGTATGTGGGGCGGCCTTGCAGTAGGTCTTTTCGCAACAGGTAACGGTCAGAACGGTGTTACAGGTCTTTTCTACGGCGGTGGTTTTGCTCAGCTTGGTAAGCAGGCTCTCGGTATTGTTACAATCGTAGCTTGGACAGTTGTTTGCATGATTATCGTATTCACAATCATCAAAAAGACAGTAGGTCTTCGTGTTACAAAGGACGAAGAAATGAAGGGCCTCGATATCTGCGAGCACGGTCTTATCAGCGCATATGCAGACTTTATGCCAATCGGTGTCGGTACAGCTTCACTTGATGAAACATTTGATGTTGACAGCAATGTTCCTGTAACTCAGGCAGTTCCCGTTCAGCTTGCTGGCAAGTATGATATGGCTACCGACGGCACAAAGATTACTAAGATTGACATTCTTCTCAAGCAGTCAAAGCTTGAAGCTCTTAAAGAAGAAATGGATAAGCTCGGCATCACAGGTATGACAGTATCTCAGGTACTCGGTTGCGGTGCTCAGAAGGGTAAAGCAGAGTATTACCGTGGTGTTGCTATTGAAAGTAACCTCCTTCCTAAGATGAAGGTTGAAATCGTAGTTTGCAAGGTTCCTGTAAAGGCAGTTGTTGATGCGGCTGTTAAGGCACTTTACACAGGTCACATTGGTGACGGCAAAATCTTTATCTATGATGTTGAAGATGTTGTTAAGGTTAGAACAGGCGAAACAGGCTACGACGCTATGCAGGATATTGAATAATCCCCAATAGCTTAATTAACCTATCCTTTTTAATTCACATAAACCGAGACGCCCCGAACGGCAATAGCTGTTCGGGGTGTCTTGGCATATAAATGATTAGCAAAGATAATTGACTTTGTTTTGTATATGCTATATAATGATAGTGTAAAGAATGATATTTGACACTATTAAGGCGGTGGAGCGTATGACTGATTACAGAAAGCTTTGTATAGATTTGTTCGGAACAGATAACGAAACCGAGTTAAAGGATATTGCAGGCAGGCTTAAAGGCGGAAGAAAAAATAAGTTGACCGAAACGGATGTTAAAAATGCAATTGAAATGCAGAAAAACGGTAAAACTACTGCTGAAATAGCACAAACCTTTAATGTAAGCCGTCAGACAATTTCAAAATATCTTAACAAGCCCTTGAACGGCAATTATGTTATGCGGCTTGATTTTATGTTCCGTCAGAAGGTGTGTACGGAAATATATATCAACTTTGCCGATAAGAAAATAAAAATTGTGAATCGCACCAATGATATAATGAAGAGAGCTTTCGGTATAAATGAAAATCCGGATTGGAACGATTTTAAACAGTTTCTTGAAGAAAGATGTTTTCCGAAATCAAGGGCATTCCGAAAAACTATTTTGAAAAAAATCGGAGCGGACGGCTACGATACTTTACAGATACTTGAAAAAACAGACGGAAGAACGGCTGAGGATAACCAATATATAAGGTTTACACGAAAGGAGCTGTACGCTTTTTGATTAAGGAAATCAATCTTGACAATTACTCACTTATAGATACAAAATCTGCTTCTTCAAAAGGCAATCAGCAAAAGTGGCTTGTAAACGACTTGTGGTACAAAGCAGACCATATGGGATATGAGGGCTTGTGTGAGGTTATTGTATCTGAATTGTTAAAGAAATCGAATATAACCGATTTTGCGGAATATTTTCCGATAAAAATAGAATTTGCAGGTCGAAAGCTTAACGGTTGTTATTCAAAAAACTTTCGCCAAAAAAATGAAAGCATTGTCACGCTTGAGCATTTGTCAAAGCAATGGCTTGCGTCATCAATGGCGAAAAATCTTTTGAAGTACGATGATGTGAAGGATAAAATTTCCCGCACCGTTGATTTTATCGAGAATAAAACAGGTTTGAAAAATGTCGGAAAATATATAACAGCAATGCTTGAGCTTGACGCATTTTTTCTGAATGAGGACAGGCATACCAATAATATTGCGTTTATACTGAATGATGATACGGGCGAATACAGATTTTGTCCGTATTTTGATTTCGGACTTTCGCTGCTTGCCGACACAACCGAGGATTACCCTCTCGGAGAGGATATTTACAACTTAATCCCAAAAATTCACGCAAAACCTTTTGATGTAGATTTCGATGTACAGCTTGATGCTGCTCAGGAACTGTATGGTGAACAGGTAAAATTTTCGTTTATGAGTTCCGATATAGAAAAATCTTTTGAAAAAATCAGCGGATATTATCCCGATGAAGTTGTGGTAAGAGTGAAAAATTTAATCTATAATCAAAAACACAAATACGGTAATATGTTTGAGTAATGTTCAAATGGAAAATTGCCCGAAAAATGTTGAAAAGTGTAAAACAAATTTGCAATGAAAATGTTTTTACAAAATTGTAAAAAATATTGTCATAATTCCTTTAAGTAAATAACAATAGGGGTTAATCTTGTAAAATAATAAGATGAATGAAACAATATGCGGTGGTGAGGTTCTTGAAAAATGCTTTGTTGATTTCACACTCTGAACAGAGTGCCGTTTCTTTGTCACAATTGCTCGAGAGCGAAGGCTATACGGAGATTTCCGTCTGCCAAACCTCACAGGAGGCTAAGGAGCTTGCAAATGGTGAGGTTTTTGACCTCATCTGCGTCAATGCACCGCTTGAAAAGGAAAACGGCATTGAGCTTTCAAAGTACTTTGCCGAAACAACCCGTTCAAGTGTTGTGATTATCGTTCCGCAGCGTAATGCGGATTATGTGAACGACGCACTTACGGAGCACGGTGTTCTTGTTATTGCAAAGCCCGTAAACAAGCACCTGTTTCACCACTTTTTGCAGTTTACGGAATGTTTTAAGATGCGTATGTTCCGTGTGATTGAGGAAAATGAAAAGCTCAAGCATATGGTTGCGGATATGAAGATAATAAACAGAGCAAAGTTCCTGCTTATTACCTGCCTTAATATGTCCGAAGATCAGGCGCATCGCTATCTTGAAAAACAGGCTATGGATCTCAGAACAAGCAAGCTTGAGGTTGCAAAGCAGGTTATCAGAACATATGAGAACTGACTGCAATTTTTTTAGTTTATTGAAAGGAATGTGTTTTTATGAGCCGTGCGGCATACTTAATCCTTGAAAACGGAACAGTTTTTGAGGGCAAGGCGTTTGGTGCCGAAAAAGAAACTACGGGAGAACTTGTTTTTACTACAGCAATGACAGGTTATCTTGAAACACTCACCGACCCCAGCTATTACGGTCAGGTGGTTATTCAGACATTCCCTTTAATCGGCAACTATGGTGTTATCCCTGCCGATTTTGAGAGTGACTCTCCGTCACTGAAAGGTTATATTGTACGAGAATGGTGCCAAGTTCCTTCAAACTTCCGTTGTGAGGGTGATCTTGACACCTTTTTAAAAGAGTCGGGAATTCCCGGCATTTACGGAATCGACACCCGTGCGCTCACAAGAATTGTGCGTGAATACGGTGTTCTGAACTGCAAAATCTCCTATTCTCCCGATGTAACAAAGGAAGAACTTGACGAGATTAAGAACTATGTTATTACAGAGGCTGTTGAAAGCACTACTATAAAAGAAAAAGAGCATTTTGACGCTGAAAACGGCGACCTCAATGTTGTGCTTATGGATTTTGGCGCAAAGCATAACATCGGCAGAGAGCTTGTTAAGAGAGGTTGTAACCTTACAGTTGTTCCCGCCCACACAACAGCGGATGAAATTAAGGCTATGAATCCCGACGGCGTAATGCTTTCAAACGGACCGGGAGATCCTTCGGACAACACAGAGATTATTGCAGAGCTCAAAAAGCTTTGTGACTTCGGGATTCCGACCTTCGGTATATGTCTCGGTCATCAGCTCCTTGCACTTTCACAGGGTGCAAAAACAGAAAAGCTCAAGTACGGTCACAGAGGTGCAAACCAGCCTGCAAAAGAGGTTGAAACAGGCAGAGTTTACATTACATCACAGAACCACGGCTACGCTGTTGTAAGCGACAGTATGCCCGAAAACGGCAAAGTAAGCTTTGTAAACGGTAATGATAACACCTGCGAGGGAGTAAACTACACAAATATGCCTGCTTTCTCGGTTCAGTTCCATCCGGAAGCTTGCGGCGGTCCTCACGATACAGCATTTTTGTTTGACCGTTTTATTGAATTGATGAAGAACAACAGAAAATAAGAGTCCGAAATTCGGATTACTATTCAGCATAAGAACAGATACAATAATTACTTGAACGAGGAATGATTATATGCCACTCAAAAAGAATATCAAACGAGTTATGGTAATCGGTTCGGGCCCTATCGTAATCGGTCAGGCTGCCGAATTTGACTATGCAGGCACACAGGCTTGCCGTGCGCTTAAAGAAGAAGGACTTGAGGTTATTCTCGTAAACTCAAACCCTGCTACAATTATGACTGATAACGCAATGGCTGATAAAATCTACATTGAGCCGTTGACGCTTGAAACAGTTAAGAGAATCATCAAAAAGGAACGCCCTGACAGCCTTCTTTCAACCCTCGGCGGTCAGACGGGTCTTACCCTTTCAATGCAGCTTGCAAAAGAGGGCTTCCTTGATAAATACAATGTTCAGCTTCTCGGTGCAAACCCCGAAACAATCGACAAGGCAGAGGACAGACAGCTTTTTAAGGACACAATGATTGAAATAGGTCAGCCTGTTATTCCGTCACTTGTTGTTACAGATGTTGAATCAGCTGTTAAGTTTGCCGATGAAATCGGTTATCCTGTAATTATCCGTCCTGCATTCACACTCGGCGGTACAGGCGGCGGTATTGTCGATAACGAGGAAGAGCTTCGTGAAATCACATCAAACGGTCTTGAACTTTCCCCTATCACACAGGTGCTTGTTGAAAAATGTATCTCAGGTTGGAAAGAAATCGAGTTCGAGGTTATGCGTGACAGCGACGGCAATGTTATCACTGTCTGCTCAATGGAAAACTTCGACCCTGTCGGCGTTCACACAGGCGACTCAATCGTTATCGCTCCTACAGTAACACTTGCCGACAAGGAATATCAGATGCTCAGAAGTGCGGCTCTCAACATTATCTCTGCTCTTAAAGTAGAGGGCGGTTGTAACTGCCAGTTCGCACTCAACCCCGAAACATTTGAATATGCGGTTATCGAGGTAAACCCTCGTGTATCCCGTTCTTCAGCGCTTGCATCAAAGGCAACAGGTTATCCTATTGCAAAGGTTGCCGCTAAAATTGCTATCGGTTACACACTTAATGAAATCAAGAATGCCGTTACAGGTACAACATACGCTTGCTTTGAGCCGGCGCTTGACTATGTTGTTGTAAAATTCCCGAAATGGCCTTTCGATAAATTTGTATATGCAAAGAGAACACTCGGTACTCAGATGAAGGCAACAGGCGAGGTTATGGCTATTGCTCCGACATTTGAGCAGGCTATTATGAAAGCCGTAAGAGGTGCCGAGATTTCTCACGATACTCTCAATGACAAGGAATTTGCAGAGCTTTCAAACGCATCTGTTTATGACAGACTCAGCGTTTGCGATGACAGAAGAATCTTCTGCGTATATGAGGCTCTCAAGAGAGGCATCACAGTAGAACAGATTCACAACATCACTCTCATTGACGAGTGGTTCCTTGAAAAGCTCAAAAATCTTATTGCAATTGAGAATGAACTCAAAGATGGCGAGCTTACGGAGGATCTCTATGTTCGTGCCAAGAACAAGGGCTTCCTTGACAGAACAATTGAAAAAATCACAGGCAAGAAGGTTGAAAATCCGCTTATTCCTGTTTATAAAATGGTTGATACCTGCGCCGCAGAATTTGAGGCTGAAACTCCTTACTTCTACTCAACATATGATAAGGAAAATGAGGCTGAGGAGTTCATCAAAGAGCATAAGGACGATAAGAAAACAGTTATCGTATTCGGTTCGGGTCCTATCAGAATCGGTCAGGGTATCGAATTTGACTATGCTTCCGTTCACTGCGTATGGGCGCTCAAAAAAGCAGGCTACGATGTTGTTATCGTAAACAACAACCCTGAAACAGTATCAACAGACTTTGACACAGCCGACAGACTTTATTTTGAACCGCTCACAACCGAAGATGTTATGGGCATAATAAAGACAGAGAATCCGTTCGGCGTAGTTGTTGCATTCGGCGGACAGACAGCTATTAAGCTTACAAAGTTCCTCAGCGACAACGGTGTAAATATTCTCGGTACATCATACGATGCCATTGATATGGCAGAGGACAGAGAGCGTTTTGATGAACTTCTTGAGAAGTATCACATCAAGCGTCCTCGTGGTGTAACAGTTATGACAACAGAAGAGGCTCTCGATGTTGCAAGCAAAATCGGTTATCCTGTTCTTCTCCGTCCGTCATATGTTCTCGGCGGTCAGAATATGATCATCGCATTCAACGAAGATGATGTCAAAGAGTATATGGCAATCATTCTTGCACAGAATATTGAAAATCCGATTCTTATTGATAAGTACCTTCAGGGTACAGAGCTTGAAGTTGACGCCATTTGTGACGGTGAAGATATTCTTATTCCGGGTATTATGGAGCATATCGAGCGTGCCGGTGTTCATTCGGGCGACTCAATTGCGGTTTATCCGGCATGGAATCTCTCAGACAGAATGACTCAGATTATCATTGAAAGCTCAAAGAACCTTGCAATCGAACTTCGTACAAAGGGACTTGTAAACATTCAGTACCTTATCTATAAAGATGAACTTTATGTTATCGAAGTAAATCCCCGTTCATCAAGAACAATTCCTTACATCAGTAAGGTAACAGGCGTTCCTATGGTTGACCTTGCAACAAGAGCAATGCTCGGTGAAAAGCTCAAAGATATGGGCTACGGCACAGGTCTTTACAGAAAGAGTCCTTACATTGCAGTTAAGGTTCCTGTATTCAGCTTTGAAAAACTTATCAATGTTGATAACCACCTCGGTCCTGAGATGAAGTCAACAGGTGAAGTTCTCGGTGTTGCAGGCACACTTGAAGAGGCTCTTTACAAGGGACTTATCGGTGCAGGCTACAAGATGAAGAAAAAGGGCGGTGTGTTCATCACAGTCCGTAATTCGGATAAGGCTGAAATCGGTGAAATCGCAAAGAAATACTACGACCTCGGATTCAGAATTTACGCAACAGAGGGTACTGCGGATGTACTCAAGAAGTACGGTATTGACGCTGTTAGCGTAAAGAAAATTCACGAGTCCAAGACAAACAATACTCTTACACTCATTGAATCGGGCAAGATTCAGTATGTTATTTCAACATCGGCAAAGGGCAGAATTCCTTCAAGAGATTCTGTTAAAATCCGCCGTAAGACTGTTGAAAGAAATATTCCGTGTCTTACATCTCTTGACACAGCAAACGCACTTGCAGATTGCCTCAAGAGCCACTATTCACAGCACAGCACGGAGCTTATCGACATTAACCACATGAGAGAGGAAAAGCTTATGTTAAAATTCACAAAGATGCAGGGTATAGGCAACGACTATATCTATTGTAGCACTTTTGATCAGGAAATCAGCAACCCTGAAGCACTTGCAGTAAGACTTTCAGACAGACACTTCGGTATCGGCGGTGACGGTATTATTCTTGTTTGTCCTTCAAAGGTTGCAGACGCAAAGATGAAAATGTACAACCTTGACGGTTCAGAGGGTAAAATGTGCGGTAACGGTATCCGTTGCGTAGGTAAGTTCCTCTATGACCACGGTATGGTTGACATCAACGAAAAAGACGAAATCACAATTGAAACACTCAGCGGCATTAAGAAACTCAAGGCTTATACTTCAGGCGGAAAGGTTAATCGCCTCAGAGTTGATATGGGCAAGGCAATTCTTAATCCTAAGGAAATTCCTGTTGCTCTTGACGGTGACAAGGTTGTTGACAGACCTGTTGAAATTGCAGGCAAGAACTACAACATCACCTGCGTATCAATGGGTAACCCGCACTGCGTAGTATTTATGGACGATATTGATAATCTTGATATTGAAACTGTAGGACCGGAATTTGAAAACGATAAGCTCTTCCCTGAAAGAGTGAATACAGAATTTGTAACAGTTCTCGATGACCATACAATCAAGATGAGAGTGTGGGAGCGTGGCTCAGGCGAAACATGGGCTTGCGGTACAGGTGCTTGTGCCGTTGCGGTTGCCGCTTGTGAAAACGGTTTCTGCAAAAAGGGCGAAGACATCAAGATTAAGCTCAAGGGCGGCGATCTTATTATCAACTATACTGACGAAACAGTATATATGACAGGTAACGCAGAAAAAGTATTTGAAGGCGAAGTTGAGGTGTAATCGTGGAGATAACCGAACATAAGAAGAATAAAAAATATATATTTGTAACAGGCGGTGTCGTATCCGGTCTTGGCAAGGGTATCACAGCCGCATCTCTCGGCAGACTTTTAAAGGCAAGAGGACTCAAGATTGTTGCTCAGAAACTTGATCCGTATATCAATGTTGACCCCGGCACAATGAGTCCGTATCAGCACGGCGAGGTATATGTAACAGAGGACGGTGCAGAAACCGACCTTGACCTCGGTCACTATGAGCGTTTTATTGATGAGGACCTTAACAAGTATTCAAACCTCACAACAGGTAAGGTTTACTCAAATGTTCTTGAAAAGGAGCGTCACGGCGACTACCTCGGCAAGACAGTTCAGGTAATTCCTCACATCACAAATGAAATCAAGTCTTTCATCTACAATGTAGGTGAAAAGACTAACGCCGATGTTGTAATCACAGAAATCGGTGGTACAGTAGGTGACATCGAAAGCCAGCCGTTCCTCGAAGCTATCCGTCAGGTATCTCTTGAAGTCGGCAGAGAGAACAGCATCTTTATTCATGTAACTCTCGTTCCCTATATCAAGGGCAGTGAGGAACACAAATCAAAGCCTACACAGCATTCTGTAAAAGAGCTTCGTTCACTCGGTATCAACCCGGATATTATCGTTCTTCGTTGTGACGAACCTCTTGAAGAGAGCATCTTCAACAAGATTGCACTCTTCTGTAATGTAAAACCCGATTGCGTAATCGAAAATATTACTCTCCCAACGCTTTATCAGGCACCTCTTATGCTTGAAAAGAGCAATTTCTCAAATGTTGTATGTCGTGAACTCAATATTGTAACAGATAAAAAGCCTGACCTTTCCGAGTGGGAAGAGATGCTTAACCGTATCAACAACCGTACTAAGAAATGCAAAATCGCTCTCTGCGGTAAGTATGTTGCTCTTCACGATGCATATCTTTCAGTTGCAGAAGCACTCCGTCACGGTGGTTATGAAAATTCTGCTGATGTTGAAATCAAGTGGGTTGATTGCGAACTTCTTACAAAGTACAAGGTTGACGAGCTTCTCGGCGATGTTGACGGTATCCTCGTTCCGGGCGGTTTTGGCAACAGAGGTATCGAGGGCAAGATTATGGCTGCAAAGTATGCTCGTGAGCATGACATTCCGTACCTCGGAATCTGCCTCGGTATGCAGACAGCAGTAATCGAGTATGCAAGAGATGTTCTCGGCTATGCAGATGCTAACAGCGGTGAGTTCACTCCCGAGGGCAAGCATAATGTTATTGACCTTATGCCTGAACAGGAAGGCATTGAGGATATGGGCGGTACAATGCGTCTTGGCGCATATCCGTGTGTTATCAAGCCTGACTCACTTATGGCTAAGGCTTACGGTCAGCACGAAATCTCAGAGCGTCACCGTCATCGTTATGAGTTCAATAACGATTTCAGAGAGGAAATTGAAAATGCAGGTATGAAGATTACAGGTACTTCACCTAACGGACTTCTTGTTGAAGCTGTTGAAGTTCCCGACAACCGTTTCTTTGTTGCTGTTCAGTATCACCCTGAATTTAAGTCACGCCCGAACCGTGCTCATCCGCTTTTCAGAGAATTTATTAAGGCATCACTTGAAAAGTAATTTTATTTCCACTTAACTTATACATCAAAGGACTGATTTTAATGAAGATTAACAGAAATTTTGACAATCTCGTTCCTAACTATCTTTTTGCAGATGTTGCAAAAAAGACAAATGCATATATTGCGGCTCATCCCGATAAAAAGGTTATCAAGCTTGGTATCGGCGATGTAACTCTTCCGCTTGCTCCTGTTGTTGTTGAAGCAATGAAAAAGGGTGCGGAGGATCTTGCTCACAAGGAAACCTTCAAGGGCTATCCCGATTATGAGGGTTATGAGTTCCTCAGACAGGCTATTTCAGATTACTACAAGAGCTTCGGCGTTACAGTAGGCGCTGACGAAATCTTTGTATCAGACGGTGCAAAGTCAGACTGCGGTAATATCGGCGACATCTTTTCAAAGGATAATGTTGTTCTCGTAACAGACCCTGTTTACCCCGTATATGTTGACTCAAACATTATGGCAGGCAGAGAAATCGTTTATGCTGCATCAAATGAGGCAAACAGCTTTGCCGCTCTCCCTGATGAAAATGTAAAGGCAGACATCATCTACCTTTGCTCACCTAACAACCCAACAGGTTCTGCTTACAACGCTGACCAGCTCAAAGCATGGGTTGACTATGCACTCAAGAATGATGCAATCATTCTCTACGATTCAGCTTATGAGGCATTCATCACAGAGGATCTTCCTCGTTCAATCTTTGCAATTGAGGGTGCAAGAAAGTGCGCAATCGAAATGTGTTCACTTTCAAAGACAGCAGGTTTCACAGGCACAAGATGCGGTTACACGGTAATTCCTAAGGAGCTTGAGCGTGACGGTCACAATATCTATGCAATATGGTACCGCCGTCAGGCAACAAAGTTCAACGGTGTTTCATGGCCTGTTCAGTGTGCAGCGGCTGCTGTATTCAGTGAAGAAGGTCAGAAACAGATCAAGGAGAACATTTCTTACTATCAGGAAAATGCAAGAATCATCGCATCAGCACTTGATGAACTCGGCATCTACTACACAGGCGGTAAGAATTCACCTTACATCTGGCTCAAGTGTCCGAACAATATGGGCAGCTGGGAATTCTTTGACCTCCTCCTCAATGAAGCAAATGTTGTAGGTACTCCTGGCGAAGGCTTCGGTGAAAACGGCGCAGGCTACTTCCGTCTTACATCATTCGGCGACAGAGAAAACACAATCGAGGCTGTTGAAAGAATCAAAAAGGTTCTCACAAACCTCTCAAAGTAATTTGACTTAATTCAGATTATTATATTGAATAAAACACACAGCGGATAACCCGAATTTTGAGGTTATCCGCTGTTTTTATACGGCGAGCCGCCGTTCACAATTCGTGAAGACAGTTTTAATTAAATGTAAAATTGAAAATTGAAAATGGAAAATTGTGGTCGGGCAGACAGTTTGCAATGTAAAAAACATATTATGCCCGAGCGTAACATTGCAATTGTCTAAACAAATCAGTAGGGGCGCTCATTGGGCGCCCGCTAAGTAACGGCACAATATTTGTGATAAGAAAGATTATATAAATGCCGCAAAATAATTGTCATACTGTAGCGGCGAACCGTGTTCGCCAATCAATTTGTGTTTGTTTTGACTTTACAACTGATCACAATACGCAATAAAAAAGGGACATTCCAAACGAAATGTCCCTTTACTGCATAATATAATTAAATTAGAACTTAATCTTTTCAGCGATATAATCGTTGAGCTTGTCAATTGCAACTCTTTCCTGCTGCATTGTGTCACGGTCACGAACCGTTACACAACCGTCATCAACTGATTCAAAGTCATATGTGATACAGAACGGAGTACCGATTTCATCCTGTCTTCTGTAACGCTTGCCGATTGAACCTGCATCGTCATAATCAGTCATAAAGTCGGCTGAAAGCTGTTCATAAACCTTGCCTGCCTGCTCGTTGAGCTTCTTTGAAAGCGGAAGAACACAAGCCTTGTACGGAGCAAGTGTCGGATGAAGTCTTAATACAACTCGTGTATCCTTTTCGTCAATAACTTCTTCATCGTAAGCCTCAACAACAAGAGCGAGGAAAAGACGCTCAACACCGAGTGACGGCTCAATAACATACGGAATGTACTTCTCGTTTGTTGTCGGATCAAAATACTCAAGTGTCTTACCGCTTGTTTTGCTGTGCTGTGTAAGGTCGTAGTCTGTTCTGTCGGCAACGCCCCAAAGTTCGCCCCAACCGAACGGGAAGAGGTACTCAAAGTCTGTTGTTGCTTTTGAATAGAAGCAAAGTTCTTCTTTTGCGTGGTCACGAAGACGAAGATTTTCTTCCTTAATGTTGAGAGAATAGAGCCAGTCACGGCAGAAACCTCTCCAGTATTCAAACCATTCAAGGTCAGTGCCGGGCTTGCAGAAGAACTCAAGCTCCATCTGCTCAAACTCACGAACACGGAAAATAAAGTTACCCGGTGTGATTTCGTTTCTGAAAGATTTACCAATCTGTGCAACACCGAAAGGCACTTTCTTACGGCTTGTTCTCTGAATGTTAGCGAAGTTTACAAAAATGCCCTGAGCAGTTTCGGGACGAAGATAAATTTCATTCTTGCTGTCCTCAGTAACGCCCTGGAATGTTTTGAACATAAGGTTGAACTGACGAATATCTGTGAAATTGTGCTTGCCGCAGTTAGGACAAGGAATCTCTTTTTCCTTGATGTAGTTCATCATTTCTTCGTTTGTCCAGCCTGCAACATTTGTGCCGTCAAAATCTTCAATAAGGTTGTCGGCACGGTGACGGGTTTTACATTCCTTACAGTCCATAAGCGGGTCTGAGAAACCGCCGAGATGACCTGATGCAACCCATGTCTGCGGATTCATAAGAATTGCAGAGTCAAGACCCACATTATATTTGTTCTGCTGAACAAACTTCTTGAGCCAAGCGTTTTTAATATTGTTTTTGAGTGCAACACCGAGTGGACCGTAATCCCAAGTGTTTGCAAGGCCGCCGTAAATTTCAGAACCCGGATAAACAAAGCCTCTGTTTTTGCACAAAGCAACGATTTTATCCATGGTCTTTTTGCTGTTTTCCATAACTTAACCTCTCTTTGCAGATAGATAAAAATAACCATTAAAATAATACAATTATTTGCTACTGTTGTCAAGTAAAAAGACTCTTTCACAGTGTTTATTGTGAACTTTAAAGCAATAATTTTGAAAAAAATTTACAAACTTGCCAAAAACCACTTGTAAATATAATCGTTTTGATATATAATGTAGTTGCTCGAAATTTGAGTAACCAAAAAAAGGAGGAATTAGCGATGAAAAAATCATCAAAGGTTCTCAGCTTGGTACTTGCAGTTCTTATGGCTGTATCCTGTTTTTCAGGTTTGACCATTTTCTCTGCATCAGCTGAAGAAACCGACACAAAAATTTATTTCGATGTAAGCAGTCTCCCAGAAGAATGGGGTACTACAAAGACTGTTTATTGCCACCTCTACGCTGTAGCAGGCGATGAGATTGCAGAAACATCTTGGCAGGGTCCTGCTGAGAAATGTAAGAAAGACACAGCAACAGGTCTTTACTACTATGATACAACAAAGATTAAGTCAGTAGACGGTTCGGAACACGGTGGACTTAAAGACAACGCTGACTACGCTGTAATCTTCTCAACAATCGACAGCAAAAAGGCCGGTCACCAGACTTGCAATGTAACACTTGGTAAGCCTTGCCTTGGCGACACAATTTACCTCACAGGCGGTAAGGTTGAGAACACAGAAGATTCATCAAAGATGGACTATGCTGCAACATGGAAGAACAACAGCGAAAACTACGGTCCTAAGGCTGCTATTACATCACTCGGTAATGTAATCGATGGTCGTTACCCTGTTTACCTTTCAAGAGCTGAAATGGTTGCACAGGCACTCTTTAACTGGGCTGTAAAGAACGCTAAGAACTACACAGCTGAAACTGTAGCTAAGATCTGCACACAGGTTGAAGCTGAGCCAATGGATGTTTACAATGCTTATGCTGAAATGTATGCAACACAGCTTGCTGATCCTGAAGCATATCCTGATTGTGCTCCTCTTACAACAATTGCTGCACTTCTTGGTGTTGATCCTTCTGCTACAACTGCAGAACCAACAACTGAGGAACCAACTACAGAAGAGCCAACAACAGTTGAGCCTACAACTGAAGAGCCAACAGAGGCTCCTACAACAGAAGCTCCTACAGAAGCTCCTACAACAGAGCCTGCAACAGAAGCTCCTACAACAGAACCCGCTACAGAGGCTCCTACAACTGAGCCTGCAACAGAACCTGTAACAGATCCTACTCCTGAAACTTCCTATGTAGTTGCAGGTGTTGAATCACTCACAGGTTATGAATGGCAGGGTTCTCCTGCACTCGCTCCCGAAAATGTAATGACAAAGAGCGGCGATGTTTATACAAAGACATTTACAGCTGTTCCGGTTGCAAAGGATTATCAGTTCAAGATTGTTGAAAATGTTCCGGGTGAAGTTGTTGACGGTGTTCAGCAGTGGAGCCAGAACTGGATTGGTTACAACGGTACAGACAACAATGTTACTTTCAAGGTAGACAAAGAATGTGATGTTACAATTACATATAATCCTGCTACAAAGGAAATTGGTGTTACAGGCGATTCAGCTGAAATCGTTACAGATATGGAAATCGACTATGTAGTAGCTGTTGGTAACGGTGTTGACAACTGGCTTAACGGTCAGGCTTGGATTGTTGATGCTGAGCAGAACATCATGACAGAAGTTGCTGATAAGGTATATCAGATTACATTTAAGGATGTAGATTCTTATGAGAACTATCAGTTCAAGTTTGCCGCTAACGGTTCTTGGGCTGCTAACTGGGGTCTCCCTGTACAGGATGTTGCTCCTGTCGGTAATGACTTCGACCTTTCATTCAATGCTCAGAATATGATCATTGATACAGTATCACTCGGCTATGTTGGTACAGTAGACATCACAATCACACTTGACCTTTCAAACTTCAACTATCTTGAAGGCACAGGTGCAAAGGCAAATGTTAAGGTTGACGGTACTCGTGTTCCGCTCCTCGGCGATGCTGACGGTGACTACTCAATCACAGTTATGGATGCTACAATGATCCAGAGAATTGCAATCGGTCTCTTAAACATTGATGCTGATTCAGAAGCATTCAAGGTTTGCGACGCTAACGAAGACGGCAGAATTTCTGTTAAGGACTCAACAATGGTTCAGAAGTATGCTGTTAAGGGATTCAACAACACAGGTAATGTAGGTTCACCTATTGACACTGATGCTGAATAATTCCGATTGATTGATTCAATTCACAATTGCATTTTACCCCGCAGGGTTTTCCTGCGGGGTTATTTTTTGCCGTAAAGCAAGGAAATTTTGCCGATAAAGGTGCAAATTGTTGTAATGTGTGGTATAATCATAGTGCGGATGCCCACGCTTTCAAAGTGAAGAATTTTCTTCTGCATTTTAGCTTTTAAGCAGAATTTTAATTTTTGGCTGAAATCTTGTGGGTAAATGCTCGGTTGCATATTTGTGACAATGAAAATGTTCAAAAAGGAAAGAGGCGAAAGATGTATGTATATTCACGATATTTCAAAGGATACTCTTACAACCGAAGTATATCCGGGCGATCCCGAAACGGTTGTAACATCGCTGAGAAGTATGGATGAAGATGAAGAATGTAATCTTTCGCAAATTTCAATGTGTGTTCATGCAGGAACGCATATTGATGCACCTCTGCACTTTTGTCCCGACGGCAAAGCAATAACAGATTTAAGGCTTAACACTTTTTACGGCAAATGCACAGTAATAACTGTTAAAGGTGTTCTGACAGGTGAAGATATGGAAAAGCTGTTGCCGTATTGCCGAAAGCGAATACTTTTCAGAGGTAACGGCAATACTTATCTTTCACATTCTGCTGCCATTGTGCTTGCACAAAGCAGAGTTGTACTCGTGGGAACGGATGCCGATTCAATCGCACCGCCGTTTGATGAAGTGAAAACTCACCGTGAACTCGGAAGAGCAGAAATTGCCGTGCTTGAAAATCTTAACCTTTCAGGTGTTGATGACGGTGAATATGACTTGTGTGCATTCCCGATAAAACTCGGTGGACTTGAAGCGGCACCATGCAGGGCAATACTTTTTGAACAGGAAAAAGGATTAAATTAGGGTGATATTTATGGTAAAAATGGTAGTATTTGATCTTGACGGCACACTTATGAACTCGCTTACCGACCTTGCTATAAGTGTGAACTACGGTTTGAAACTTAACGGCCTTGAAGAAAAGCCGGTTGAAAATTATAAAACATATGTAGGAAACGGCAGAGAAATGCTCATCAGAAGAGCAATGGGCGATGCGTGGACTGACCACGAACTTTTTGAAAAGGTCAAGGCTGATTACGACAGACATTATGCAGTTCACTGCAATGACCACACCGCCGCATATGACGGTTGTGCCGAAATGCTTGAAAAGCTTGCGCAAAAGGGTGTTAAAACAGGTGTGCTTTCAAACAAACCCGATGAGTTTGTCGATAAGATGTTGAAGAAAGCGTTTCCAAATCACAAGTTTACTCAGGCATGGGGACAGAAACCACAGTACAAGACAAAGCCGGAACCTGACGCTTTGCTTGCACTCCTCGATATGAGCGGAGTTACCCCCGAAGAATGTTTCTATGTCGGCGACAGCGATGTGGATGTGTTTACCGCAAACAATGCAGGCGTAAAAATGGCAGGTGTTTCATGGGGATTCAGGGGAAAAAACGAGCTTATGAACGCAGGTGCGCCCTTTGTTGCAGACACAGCCGAAGAGCTTTTTGACTATATTTGCAAATTTATATAAGTATGAACAAGATAAATTATCAGAAAGAACTCGACAGGGTAATTGACAAAATCACGCAAGAGGGAAGAGTACCGAAACTGCTTTTGCATGTGTGTTGCGCTCCGTGTTCGTCATATTGTCTTGAGTACCTTTCAAAATATTTTGACATCACGGTCTATTTTTACAATCCGAATATTTCGATTGCGGATGAGTATAATTACCGCCTGAGCGAAGAAAAGCGTCTTGTGTCGCTTATGCCGTTTGAACATCCCGTAAAGGTGGTCGAGGGAGATTATCTGCCCAAGGATTACTTTGACTATGTAAAGGGTCTTGAAAACGAACCCGAGGGCGGAAAGCGGTGTGAAAAATGTTTCAGACTGCGACTTGAATCCTCTGCACGCTACGCAAAGGAACACGGCTTTGATTATTTTACAACCACGCTGACAATCAGTCCGCTGAAAAATGCGCAGTTGCTTAATTCAATCGGTGCGGAGCTTGCCGAGAAGTACGGCATTCCGTGGCTGTACAGCGACTTCAAAAAGCGTGAGGGTTACAAGCGTTCAATCGTCCTTTCAAAAGAATATGACCTCTACCGCCAAAACTACTGCGGCTGCGTCTTTTCAAAAAAAGGATAGTATGCAGAGAAAAAACTAATTAATATACCAAAAGACAAATCCCCGTCAGAATTTCTGACGGGGATTAATCGTGTTTGCAAATTTATTTAACTAAGGCTTTTGGCTTGATAACTAAATTGAATTTAAACAACTGATTTGAGGTATTCGACAATTTCCTGCTGTGTACTCATTTCAAGTACTTTTGCGGTAACTTTGTCTGCCTCTTCTTTTGTCCATGTGGAAATTATCTTTCTCACATTGAGAACTGACGGAGCGGAAACGCTGAATTCTGTGAGTCCGAATGAAATAAGCAACGGAATCATCAGCTTGTTTGCGGCAGCCTCACCGCACATTCCGACTGAAATACCGTTCTGAACGCCGCACTCAATTGTGCGCTTAATCATTCTGAGAACGCTTGGCTGAAGGGGAGAGTAGAGGTAAGACACATCGTTGTTGCCTCTGTCACAAGCCATTGTGTAGCCTGTGAGGTCATTTGTGCCGATGCTGAAGAAGTCTGCCTCTTTTGCAAGCATATCTGCGATAACTGCCGCAGACGCTGTTTCAACCATAACACCAACCTGAATGTTTTCGTTGAAATTTATGCCCATATTGCGTAAATCTGCTTTGCACTCTGCAACAAGCTTTTTGCCCTCACGAAGTTCATCCATAGTTGTGATGAGCGGGAACATAATCTTGATGTCACCAAATGCGCTTGCACGCAAAATGGCTTTAATCTGTGATTTGAAAAGTTCACGGTTTTTAAGGCAATATCTGATTGCACGGAATCCCATGAACGGATTTTCTTCTTTTTCAAGTCCAAGGTACGGAATGTCCTTGTCACCGCCGATATCAAGTGTTCTGATAATCAGCGACTTGCCCTTTAAGATAAGAGCCGCCTTTTTGTAGGCTTCAAACTGTTCGTCCTCTGTCGGAATTGAAGCTCTGTCCATGAACAGAAACTCTGTTCTGAAAAGTCCGACACCCTCGCCGTCTGCATCAACTGCCTTGACAGCGTCTTCAGGTTTTCCTATGTTGCAGAAAAGTTCATAAGTTTCTCCGCTTGCGGATTTTGTTTCTCGTCCCCTGTAATTTTCAAGCTCTTTGCGTTCTGCAAGAAAAGCGTCACGCTTTTTGGAGTACTCTGCAACTGTGTTATCATCCGGATTAACAATTACAGCACCCTCACTGCCGTCAACTACAACTGTGTCGCCGTTTTTCAGGCTTGATGCGACACCCTCAACACTGAGAACTGCGGGAATTTCAAGCGCTCTTGCAAGAATGGCAGAGTGGGAAGTTGTTCCGCCTGTTTCAGTAATAATGCCTGCTATGTTTTCTTTTACAATACCTGCCGTAACAGAAGGAGTAAGCTCCCTTGCAACAAGCACAGTGCCTTTTGGCGCATCGCTTACTTTAATTTCGTTTACTCCGAGAAGAATGCCGAGAACACCGCTCTTGATATCTCTGACATCAGCCGCACGCTGTTTTGTAAGCTCATCGTCAGCTGCCGAGAACATTGCAATAAACATATCGCACATATGCTCAAGAGCAGATTCCGCACATTGACCGTCTGCAATCAGTTTTTCAATTTCACCGCTGAGATACGGATCTTTGATAATCTGAATGTGACCTGCAAGAATTTCTGCCTCTTTTTCACCGGCTGAACTGCGAAGATTTTCTGCCTGTTTTTCAGTATTGTAGCAAAAAGCATCTACTGCTGCCTTAAAACGCTGTGACTCTGCCTCAGTATCTGTTACTGTTCGTGGAGTGTATTCAAGCGAATGTTCTTCAATAAGCATTACCTTACCGATTCCGATACCCTCGGATGCGGCTGTTCCGTGTAGCATAATCTTCACCTCTTGTAACTGGTCTGTCGGGGCCATTACTCGCCAAGACCGCTCTCAATGAGCTGTACTGCCTCTGCAAGTGCCTCGTTTTCGTCAGCACCGTCGCAAATAACTTCGATTTCACTGCCACACTTGATGCAAGCCGCAATAATGTTGAGAAGGCTCTTTGCGTTGTACTGATTGCCGTTGAATTTGATTGTTACATCACAGCTGTATTTGCCCATAGCTGTTGCAAAAACCGAAGCCGGACGCATATGAAATCCCTGTGCATTTGTGAGTACGAGTTGTTTTGATACCATAATAAAATCTCCTTTATAAATAAATTTTTGTTTTGAAGTTTTGAATTTAATATTATGAAAGTTTTTTGAATTTTGAGGGGTGGCACCGGCTTTTACACCGGTGCCGAGGAACAAAACATTTCAAAAAACGGGTAATAGCAAATTAATTATTTTTTAATCGGTCTTTTGAGAAGTGCAAGCATAAGCATTGAAACTACTCCACCGATTGCAAGAGCAAGGAGGTAGAAATACCATGTACCCTGCATTGTTGCGAATACGAAGATACCGCCGTGAGGAGCCATAAGCTTACAGCCAAAGAGAGCTGAAAGTGCGCCTGCTGCTGCAGAACCAACGATACATGAAGGGATAACCTGAAGCGGATGACCTGCTGCGTAAGGAATTGCACCCTCTGTGATGAATGAAAGTCCCATTACATAGTTTACGGGAGCATTCTTTCTCTCTTCGTCTGTCCAACGATTCTTGAAGAATGTGTTTGAAAGAGCGATTGCGATTGGAGGAACCATACCACCGATCATAACTGCTGCCATAATGATGTATGCCTGATCGTCTGCGTTTGCAAGATTGAGTGTTGCGAATGCGTAAGCTGCCTTGTTGAATGGGCCACCCATATCAATAGCCATCATACCTGCGAGGAGTGCACAGAGCGGAACCATCATTGCAGGGTTAGCTGCGATAGCGTTAAGACCGTTTGACATACCTGAGTTAATCATACCCATGAATGGGTTAACTGCGCACATTACAACAAGAATACCGCCGAGTCCGAGAAGCGGATAGATGAGAACGGGCTTGATACCCTCAAGAGCCTTAGGCATTTTGTCGCACATTTTTTCAATACCGAGCATTAAGTAACCGCCTACGAAACCTGCGAGCAAACCGCCGAGGAAGCCTGACGGAACTGTTTCTGCAGCGGCAGGATCCATAAAGGTTGCGCCTGATGTTGCAAGGAAACCGCCTACAAGACCAACGAGAAGACCGGGACGGTCTGCAATTGACATTGCGATAAAGCCTGAAAGGATTGGAACCATAAGGTTGAATGCCACACCGCCGAGTGTCTTGAACCATGCGGCTGCAGGAGTTACCGTACCGAATGCACTGCCAACCTCCTGTGCGTTTACACCGCATGCAATATCAATAAGGAATGCGATTGCAATGAAGATACCGCCTGCTACAACGAACGGGAGCATATGCGATACACCGTTCATAAGGTGACCGTAAGCGCCGCCTCTCTTCTTTGGAGCATCGGCAGAACCGCCCTTGTGATGATATACGGGAACTTCTTTGTTTACAATCTTGTTGATAAGCTCTTCCGGCTTATGAATACCGTCTGAAACGGCACACTGTAAAACAGGCTTGCCGTCAAAACGAGCAAGGTTTATTGTGATGTCAGCGGCAATGATAACGCCGTCGCAGTTTGCAATTTCTTCTTCGGTAAGTACATTCTTTGCACCGCCTGAACCGTTGGTTTCAACCTTAATCGGAATGTTAAGGCTGTCGCCTGCTTTCTGGAGTGATTCAGCTGCCATATAAGTATGAGCAATACCTGTTGGGCAAGCTGTGATAGCGAGAACCCTGTAACCCTTCTTTGCAGGAACTTCTGCCTTTGGTTCATCGGGAAACTTCTCTGTTTCTTTTGCGTCAATAATCGAGATGAATTCTTCAGGAGTTTTTGCGGCTTTAAGCTTTGCAGTAAAATCTTCGTGCATCAAAAGCTGCATAAGTCTTGCAAGAACTTCAAGATGAACATCGCCGTCTGTTGTTGCGGCAATCATAAAGAGCAGCTTACAGGGCTGACCGTCGGGCGAGTCATAATCTACACCGTCGGGAACAGTGATAGCTGTGAGGGCGGGAGCTTTTACAGCTTCGCTCTTGGCATGGGGAATTGCAACTTCCATACCAACGGCTGTTGTGCCGAGTTTTTCACGGTTGAGGATTCCCTCTTTGTAGGCTTTAACATCCTTGAGGTTTCCGCACTTTTCATGTAATGAAACAAGCTTGTCAATTGCTTCGCTCTTATCGGCAACTTTAACGCCAAGAGCAATACCCGATTTTTTTAATAAATCTGTGATACGCATATTTTTCTCTCCTTTTTAATTGAATTTTGCAAGCAATTCATTTATTTTTTCTTTTGTGGCAAGTCCGTCAAGAAATGCCGTTGCATTTCCGCACACACTGCCTAATTTCAGCGCATAGGGGTAGCTTTTTGTTTTTTCATATCCTGCCACAAAGCCTGCTACCATTGAGTCACCCGAACCGACTGTGTTAATTACCTTTTCTTTGAGGACTCCTGCTTTGTGTCTTTCTCCAAATTCGTCAATGAGCATCGCACCGTCACCGCCGAGTGAAATCAGAACATTTTTTGCGCCGAGCTTTTGCAGCTCTTTTGCATACTTTTCAATGTCATCTTCAGTTTTGATTTCAACTCCGAACATTTCGGAAAGTTCCTGGCGATTAGGTTTGATGAGGAACGGTTTGTACTTAAGTGAGTTGAGCAAAAGTTTTTTTGTTGCGTCAACTACAATTCGTACATTCTTGCCCTTGATTCTTTCAAGAATTCTTTCGTAAACATCGTCGGGCATTGTGTTCGGAATGTTTCCTGCAATTACGATTGTGTCGCCGTCTGATATTCTGTCGATTTTTGAAAACAGTCTTTCAAGTTCGGTTTCACTGATGTGAGGTCCCTGACAATTGATTTCTGTTTCAACACCGGCTTTAATTTTAATGTTAATTCTTGAAATTCCGCTTTCAAGCTTTATAAAGTCGGTGATAATCTTGTCATTGCGAATACCTTTTTCAATGGCGTCACCGGTAAAGCCTGCTACAAATCCGAATGCCGTACTTTCAAGATCAAGCTCTGCAAGCACACAAGAAACATTGATTCCCTTGCCGCCGTAGTAATATTCCTCGCTTGTTGTTCGGTTTGTTATTCCTGTAACAAGTGAGTCGAGCCTGACAATGTAGTCAATGGACGGATTAAGCGTTACGGTGTAGATCATTTTTTAACCTCCTTTATCACCGTTGCCTGCGAAAGATCCGGTGCAGTCAATTTGTCGGTGATTATGCAACATTTTTTGAGAGGGGCAAATGTTACGGGGTACACCCTGCGGAATTTTGAATGGTCTGCAAGGATAAATGCCATATAAGATTTGTTAATTGCCGTTTCCTTTATAAGACCTTCCTCAATATCAGGGGTTGTAAATCCCGAATTAAGGTCAATTCCGTTTGCTCCCATAAAAGCTTTTGTAAAATTAAAGCAGTTTATGCTTTTTATTGCTTCGGCACCCACAACTGCCTCTGTAACAGGCTTTATTCTTCCGCCGACAATGTATGTCTGCATACCCTTGTGAATCAGCGTTCTGGCGTGTGTAATGCCGTTCGTAACATAAGTTGCATTTGTATTTGTTATGTGGTCAACCAGCTTTAAAGTTGTTGAACCTGCGTCAATATAAACAAAGTCGGAGTCGTTGATAAGCCTTGCACAGTATTCTGCAATCAAATCTTTTTCATCGCTCATAACGGTTTCACGGTTGCTTACCGCATCTTCAAAAATGCCTTCGTTTCTTGTGAGTGAGGTTGCACCGCCGAAAACCTTCGTGAGCTTTCCCATCTCATCAAGAGCGGAAAGATCTCTTCTTATTGTTGACTCGGAGGAGTCAAGCAGTTTTGTTAATTCTGACACCGTAACCGAATTTTTTTCATCAAGCAAATCAAGAATGGCACGGTATCTGTCCTGTGTAAGCATTATCCTCACCTCTTGACTATATTATAGCACCTGTTTTTTAAAAGTCAAGCAAATTCCGTCAAAAAAAATCAAAAAAATTCAAATAATTTTAAAATCAGCAAAATAGCCAATAAAAAAGCGTTAAACATAACTTATAAATAGTATAATATTACCACCAATCAATAAAATTCACTCAAACAGATTGATTTATCGGGCAAACTCGGTCAAATTGAAATAATCTCATTATAATTCTTTTTGCGTGTTGACCCAAAATGTTTTTTATACTACAATAGAACCTGTTGCCGTACAAAAAACGCCTGCAAATAAGCAGGCGTTTTGTACGGTTGAATTGCACTTTTATTTTTTGTTTTTTGTCTTTCTTTATACATATATAGTTACGAAACTGACAAATCGTTGGTAACGGTGATTTTTCGTTTGTCCGAAACGATGATTTTTTCTTCATTCAGCTTTTTTATTTCACGCATCATTGCACTTCGGTCAACCGAAAGATAGTCTGCAAGGTCTGACAGCGGAAGGGGAAGAGTAAAGGTATTTTTGCCCTTTTCCTTTTTTATGTATTCAAAAAAGGTCAAAAGCTTGTTTCTCAGCGTTTGCTGACAGAGGATGTCTGTGTGGGCAAGAATTTTTTTGTGAGAGCTTTCGATGAACGCACTTATAACCTTTAAATGTTTGTCGCAATGCTTTTCGCAACAGGCTGTGAACTTTGAATATCTCACAAAATCGACTCTGCAATTTGTTTTTGCCGTAAGATAGAAAATTCGATTGTCTGACTTTGGCACAAGGCAGGCGGCGGTCATATCACCGCATTCATAAAAAGAAATAATTCTGCGCTGATTTTCGGCATTGTCGGTTGTAAGATAAACCGTGCCCTCTTTTATGATGCAAATTGTGTCGTTTTCGGCTGAATATGTGGTGATGATTTCGCCTCGTTTGTACTCTCTTTCAACAGGCGAAAAACACTCGTTAAGCCCGATGAAATCTGATTTTTCAAGCACTGTACCATTGATTTGTTCTATCATTTGTAACACTCCATAATGTGTGGCGTTTTTTGTCCTGCCACAATATATGGTATAGTATATCACAAGATTGTTGCCTGTGCAACAGTATTTATTATTTATTTATTGTATAATTAGTCTTGCATTCGCAAGGGGAATTTGCCCCTTGCAATTTTATTGCAAAATGGCATTTTAAGAGTTTAACTTTTTACATATATAGGATTTTTATCAAGGAATAACCACAAAATAATTAAGAAGGGGAAGGATTATGAAAATTATCAAGCGTAACGGCTCAGAGGAAGAATTTAATATTGAAAAAATTATCAATGCCGTTAAAAAGGCAAACGGCTCAGGCGAACACAAATTTCTTTCGGATGAACAGATTGAGGATGTTGCCGACTATGTTGAGTACAAGTGCAATAAAATCAAGAGAGCTGTATCTGTTGAAGAAATTCAGGATATGGTTGAGGACCAGCTTATGGCAAAGGGCGCATTTGAGCTTGCAAGAAGATATGTGCGTTACCGCTACAACCGCTCGCTTGTTCGTAAGGCAAATACTACCGATAACAGAATTCTTTCGCTTATCGAGTGCAATAACGAGGAAGTAAAGCAGGAAAATTCAAATAAGAACCCTACCGTCAACAGCGTTCAGCGTGACTATATGGCGGGTGAGGTCAGCCGTGACCTTACAAGAAGAATGCTTTTGCCTGCCGATATTGTTGAAGCCGACAAAGAGGGTATTATCCACTTCCACGATTCGGACTATTTTGCACAGCATATGCATAACTGCGACCTTGTAAACCTTGAGGATATGTTGCAGAACGGCACGGTTATCAGCGATACACTTATTGAAAGACCGCACAGCTTTTCAACAGCTTGTAACATTGCAACACAGATTATTGCACAGGTTGCAAGTAACCAGTACGGCGGTCAGAGCATAAGCCTTGCTCACCTTGCACCGTTTGTTCAGGTTTCCCGTGAGAAAATCCGCAGAGAAACTCTTGCGGAAATTGAGGAACTCGGTGTTCATCCCACAGAAGAGAAAATTAACGACATTGTTGAAAAAAGACTTCGCAAGGAAGTAAACCGCGGTGTACAGACAATTCAGTATCAGGTTGTTACTTTGCTCACAACAAACGGTCAGGCTCCGTTTGTAACCGTGTTTATGTATCTTAACGAGGCTAAAAACGAGCAGGAAAAGCACGACCTCGCCATGATTATTGAAGAAACACTCAAACAGCGTCACAAGGGCGTTAAAAATGAAAAGGGTGTATGGATTACACCTGCGTTTCCAAAGCTTATTTATGTGCTTGAGGAGGATAACATAACAGAGGACAGCAAGTATTGGTATCTTACGGAGCTTGCTGCAAAATGTACCGCAAAGAGAATGGTTCCCGATTATATCTCGGAGAAGGTTATGCTCCAAAGCAAAATTGATAAAAACGGTGAGGGTCACTGCTTTACCTGTATGGGCTGCAGAAGTTTCCTTACTCCATATATTGACGAAAGCGGCAAGCCGAAGTATTACGGCAGATTCAATCAGGGTGTTGTAACTGTAAACCTTATTGACATCGGACTCAGTGCAGGCAAGGATATTGATAAATTCTGGAAGATTTTTGATGAGAGAATGGAACTTTGCCACAGAGCGTTGCAGTGCCGTCACGAGCGTCTTACAGGTACACTTTCAGATGCCGCTCCTATTTTGTGGCAGTACGGTGCATTGGCAAGACTTAAAAAGGGTGAGAAGATTGACAAGCTTCTCCATGGTGGTTATTCAACGCTTTCACTCGGCTATGCAGGTCTTTGGGAATGCGTTTACAGTCTTATCGGCAAAAAGCTCACAGAAAAAGAGGGCAAAGAACTCGGCCTTGAGATTATGCAGAAACTAAACGACTATTGTGCAAAGTGGAAAAAGGCTGAAAACATTGACTACAGCCTCTACGGCACTCCTCTTGAAAGCACAACATATAAGTTTGCAAAGTGTCTTCAAAAGCGTTTCGGCATTATCAAGGGTGTAACAGACAAGAACTACATCACTAACAGCTATCATGTTCATGTTACAGAAAATATTGACGCATTCAGCAAGCTGAAACTTGAGTCTGAATTTCAGGCTTTGTCACCGGGCGGTGCAATCAGCTATGTTGAAGTTCCGAATATGCAGGACAATATCCCCGCTGTTTTACAGGTTATCAAGTTCATCTATGATAATATTATGTATGCAGAGCTTAACACTAAGAGCGACTATTGTCAGGTTTGCGGATATGACGGTGAAATCAAAATCGTTCACGATGACGATAAGCTTGTTTGGGAATGTCCTAACTGCGGCAACCGTAATCAGGATAAGATGAATGTTGCAAGAAGAACCTGCGGTTATATCGGAACTCAGTTCTGGAATCAGGGCAGAACTCAGGAAATTGAGGAAAGGGTGCTTCACCTTTGATGAATTACGGAGAAATTAAACTCTGCGATATTGCAAACGGTGAGGGAGTAAGAGTATCGCTCTTTGTATCGGGTTGTACTCATCACTGCAAAAACTGCTTTAATCCGCAGACCTGGAGTTTTGATTACGGCGAACCTTTTACAAAAGAGGTTGAAGATAAAATTCTGAAAGAGCTTGAACCGTCATATATTGACGGACTGTCATTGCTGGGTGGCGAACCCTTTGAACCGTCAAATCAGAGAGTTTTAGTTCCCTTTTTAAGGCGTGTCAGAGAACAGTATCCCAACAAAACAATTTGGTGTTATTCGGGTTATCTGTTTGACAAGGAGCTTCTTTCCGACAGCAGAGCAAGATGTGAATGTACGGATGAAATGCTTTCAATGATTGATGTGCTTGTTGACGGTGAATTTGTTGAGGCTCTTCACGATATAAGCCTTGCATTCAGAGGTTCATCCAATCAGCGTATTATTGATGTGAAAGCGTCACTCAAAGAGAATAAAATAATTCCCCATAAGCTAATGAAAAGGGGAGTGTAGCAAAAAGACGGCAGTTTGAATGAAACTGTCGTCTTTTGTATTATTATTGCATTATTATGTAGATTGTTGTTGATTTTGTAAGGCAAATAGTGTAAAATGGTAGCATACTATTTATAGACTATTATACAAGGAGCGAATATATATGGTATGTAAAAATTGCAATCACGAAATTGACAACGGTGCAATGTTCTGCACTTACTGCGGAACTCCTGTTGAGCAGGTTTCAGAGCCTGAAACACAGCCTGTTGAAAATACTGCGGCAGAAGAGGTTCAGCAGAACCCATATGAAAATGTGCAGACTGCTCAGCCTGAGGTGAACAATGTACAGCAGGCTGCTCAGCAGACAACTGCAGACAGTCAGCCACAGCAGAATCCGTATTCTTCACCGCAGTACGGTCAGCAGGATCAGACCTACTATCAACAGCAGAACAGAACTTCGTACGGTCAGCAGTTTACAAATGCACCGAACAATGCCTACGGTGCAAATCAGGGCAAGTACGGCAACCAGTATCAAAACTATAACAACGGCTATAATCAGCAGTACAATGCACAGTATCAGCAGACATACAATGCACAGCCTGTACCGCCTGTTATTCCGTCATACGGCACTCCCGAAACTCAGCCTGTAAGCGTAGGCGGTTGGATTGGTGTTATGCTTTTAAGCTGTTTGCCACTTATCAACCTTATTATGCTTTTTGTCTGGGCATTCAGCTCATCAACAAAGAAGTCACTCAAAAACTACGCAAGAGCCGCTCTTATTATGTTTCTTATCGTAGCTGTAATTACTGTTATCGCTTCAGTTGTTCTTATTGCCTGCGGTGTCAATATATTCAGCGAATTGTTCAATCAAGTTAATTACTATCACTGAGTGTAGCTATTGTCCGTTCGAGATAGTTTTATATGGGCGAAAGTAAGATGCCTGAACGGAAATTTTTCAAATTGAAAGTTGAAAATGGGAAATTGAAAATTGTGGTCGGGAAGATGTTTTTGCTAAGTGCAAATCTTATTGTTCCCGACCATATTTATATTCATTTGCAGTAACGGCGAACACGGTTCGCCGCTACGAAAAAATCCCTGTCCATAACGGACAGGGATTTTTGCATTAACCGAAATTAATTATTAGTCAAAGAACTTGCTGTGGATAGCGCTTACAGCCTTATCAGCGTCTGCTGAGTCGATGAGAACTGAAACCTTGATTTCGCTTGTGCTGATCATCTGGATGTTGACCTGAGCGTCATAAAGAGCCTCGAACATCTTTGTTGCAACGCCTGCGTGGCTTTCCATACCTGCGCCGACGATTGAAATCTTAGCAACCTTATCATCATAGAGAATTTCCTCTGCGCCGAGGTTTTCTGTGTATTCTTTCATAAGAGCAACAGCTTCTTCGCCTCTGTTCTTGGCAACTGTAAAGCTGATGTCCTTCTTGCCGTCGTGACCGATTGACTGAAGAATAATATCAACATTGATATCCTTAGCAGAAAGCTTTGAGAACATCTTGAAAGCAAGACCCGGAATATTCGGAACACCCATAACAGAAATTCTTGCAACATCTGTATCTTTAGCAACACCGCTGATTAACATTTTTTCCATTTTAGTTTTCTCCTTTACAATTGTACCCGAAGCCTTTGTCATACTTGAAAGTACTTCAAGCTCGATATTATATTTTTTAGCCATTTCAACCGAACGGTTGTTAAGAACCTGAGCACCGAGTGTAGCAAGTTCAAGCATTTCGTCATAAGAAATTTCCTGAAGCTTTCTTGCATTCTTAACCTTTCTCGGGTCAGCTGTGTAAACACCCTCAACATCGGTGTAGATCTGACAGAGATCAGCGTGCATTGCAGCTGCAATAGCTACGGCACTTGTGTCTGAACCGCCTCTGCCGAGTGTTGTAATATCGCCGTATTTTGAAAGGCCCTGGAAGCCTGCAACGATTACAATGTTCTTCTTGTCAAGCTCTTTCTTAATTCTGTCAGGCTCAACCTTTCTGATTCTTGCGCTTGTGTGAGCAGAAGTGGTGTTGAAACCTGCCTGCCAGCCAAGAAGAGAAACAGCGTGGTAACCGAGCTTTTCAATTGCCATTGCAAGAAGTGAAATAGAAATCTGCTCGCCTGCGGCAAGAAGCATATCTTTTTCTCTCTTTGAAGCCTTTGGATTGATTTCGTTTGCCTTTTCAATGAGATCGTCTGTTGTGTCGCCCTGAGCGGATACAACAACTACAACATCATTGCCCTTTGCGTAAGTGTCTGTTACGATTGATGCAACATTCATTACTCTTTCGGCATTGGCAACAGAGCTGCCGCCAAATTTCTGAACTATCAAACTCATGTACTTAATACTCCCTCTGTAAAATTATAAATCAGCCACACGGATACTTGAAAGTACCGAAACGCCGTCAGCCTCAAGCTGAGCAATCTTCTCGGCAAATTCGCTGTACGGCATAGCCTTAACAACAAATGCTTTTTCATCGGCAGGTGCGTCAGCCTTATTGATTACTGTTACCTCACCGAATATTTTCTCTGCCTTTTCTGCAACATCACTGCCGTTTGCACGAACATACATAGCACGACTTGACTCCTCCCAAGGAAGAATATTCTTGCCGTTGCCGTCTGCCCAGTAAAGGAACTTTCTTGTCTTGAGATGCTTACAGCAGTCGATTACATCTGCTACAACTGCACTTGCTGTAGGAAGCTTGCCTGCGCCCTTGCCGTAGAATACTACATCGCCTGTGCAGTCGCCTCTTACCATAATGCCGTTGAACTCGTAGTCAATGTTAGCAAGCTGGCTCTTGTTCGGAACGAGCATAGGAGCAACAATAATGTCAATCTTGCCGTCCGCAAGACGCTTAACACTGCCGATAAGTTTAATTACGCAATGGAAAGCCTCAGCATATCTTACATCTTCAAGTGTGATTTTTGTAATGCCCTCTGTATGTACAGAGTCGGGATAAACATGCTTTCCGTAAGCAAGAGATGCAAGAATACAAATCTTGCGGCAAGCATCGTGACCTTCAATATCAGCGGCAGGATTTCTCTCGGCAAAGCCAAGCTCCTGAGCAAGCTTGAGTGCATCGTCAAACTGCATACCGTCTTCAATCATCTTTGTAAGGATAAAGTTTGTTGTACCGTTAAGAATACCTGCAATCTCGTCAACATTGTTTGCAACAAGACACTGGCTCATTGGGCGGATAATAGGAATACCGCCGCCTACCGATGCTTCAAAGAGGAAGTTTGTGTTTGTTTCTTTTGCGATTTCAAGAAGTTCTGCACCGTGAGCTGCAACAAGCTCCTTGTTTGAAGTAACAACACTCTTGCCTGCTTTAAGACATCTCTTTACAAAGTCATAAGCGGGGTTAAGACCGCCCATAACTTCAACAACAACTCTTATTTCGAGGTCGTTGATGATATCTTCAAAGTTTTTTGTGAATCTGTCTGCAAGCGGACTGTCGGGAAATTCACGAAGGTCAAGAATCTTCTTGACATAAACTTCTTCACCGATGCTTGCGTAAAGCTTCTGTTTGTGTGTTGTGAAGATTTCGGCAACACCCGAACCTACAACACCGTGACCCATAATTGCTATTGAAACCATATCTAAAAACCTTTCCTTTCGAGTTTTTGGTTTTAACCTGTTATTTTATTCTGCGGCAGGGGGAGCTTCCTCACCGCCGCCTGACGGTTCTCCGCCGCCTGATGGCTCTCCTCCGCCTGACGGTTCACCGCCACCGGAAGCATCTCCGCCCGATGGTTCTCCACCGCCTGAGTTATCTCCGCCGGAATTGTCACCGCCCGAGTTATCTCCTCCTCCGGAGTTGTCACCACCGCCGTTGCTTGTATCGCTGCCGTAATTGCTACCGCTGCTGTCACCGCCGTAATTGGGATCGTAGTAGCTTGAGGAGTCTGAGACATCTGAGCCGTATTCATAGTTACCGCTGTAATACGAGCCGCCTGTGCTCGGCATATTGTCCTCGGTGTAGTAACCTACATATCGTCCCGAGATATTATCTGTTGAAACAATAAGTCCCGTTGTCGGGTCATATGTTGCCTCAATCAGGTTATCGGATATTTTGTATTCCTTGTTTTCTTTGCCTTCAAGGTAATTGCCCATAACATTTGCAAAGAATTTTGTTGCCGTTGTTCTTCCGCTGTAGGAGATTGTTGCAGGGTGATCAAAACCGCACCATGTTGCCATTACGGCATATGGTGAACATCCGCAGAACCATGAGTCCTTATCGTCATCGGTTGTACCTGTTTTGCCGATAATATCCCAGCCTGAAATCTGAGCGTAATGTGCATTTGTGTGGGCGCTGTTTGTAACATTGTAGTGGAGCAGTCTGTTCATAATGCCAGCTGTTTCTGCCGAATAAGCCTGCTTTGGAACTGCGTCACGGTTATCAATGAGAATATTGTCCTCGGAATCTGTTACATAATAGTAGGTGTAAGGTTCATAGTAAAGACCGCCGTTGCCGAGATAGGTGTAGGCTGCTGCCATTTCTCTTACGGTAACACCGCCGTTCATACCACCGATTGAAAGAGCACCTGTGTTCTGTGCGTCTTGTTCAGAGAGATTCTGGAATCCCATCTTTGTAACAACCTGCTGATATGCAACGCTCGGACCGCCGATAAGCTCCATTGTCTGAGCAGCTGTTGCGTTAGATGACCACTCAATCGCATCGGGAAGACTCATATTGCCGTTGTAGTAGCCGTACGCGTTGTTAGGACCTGAAACAAGCTGACCGTTTTCGTTTGTACGGTAGTTGTCAAGCGGTTCGTCGAGAACCATTGATGAGAAGTAAAGCTTCTTTGACTCGATTGCATAAGGATAAACAGCAACAGGCTTGATTGAAGAACCCGGCTGAAGTACAGAATTGTACGATCTGTCCCAGCCAAGAGCACCCTCTTTCTTTGTTGAGGAACCGACTGTTGCGATTACTCTGCCGTCATATCCCATAATTGTCGATGCAATCTGAAGGTCGGGGTCATTTGATTTATCAATATTAAGCGCCGCATTTTCAAGATAGGTCTGAGCCTTTTCGTCCATTGCGCAGTAGATTTTAAGTCCCTCTGTGTAGAGCTTTAAAGATGCCGCAGACTCGCTTATGTTGTAATATTCTGCCAAATCTTTCTGAAGATCACGGAAAACTTGATCAATGTACCAGTTCTGAACATCTGCCTCGTCATCATCGTCATCGTCATCAGATGCCTGCCAACCGACGAACTTCATTGTTGCGCTTTCTTTCATTGCCGCATCATATTCGTCTTTGGTGATTTTTCCCTGATCGTACATTTCGTTAATGACAATCTCACGGCGTTCCTTGTTGTTTTCGGGGAAAACAAGAGGATTCCATCTTGACGGGTTCTGTGTGATTCCCGCAATTGCCGCACATTCGGCTATTGAACATTCCTTAATGCTCTTGCCAAAATAGAGCTGAGCCGCAGATTCAACACCCTGACAGTTGTTGCCGAAATTTACAACATTGAGGTAGGCTTCAAGAATCTGGTCTTTGGTGTATTCCTGCTCAAGCTTGAGTGCCTTTGTGATTTCACGAAGCTTTCTCGTGATTGAAACTTCGTTATCGTCTGTAATATTTTTGATGAGCTGCTGAGTTATTGTTGAACCGCCGTATGAGTCCGAGCCTGTTGCAAGGTTTGCAACAGCGGAGAGGGTTCTGCCCCAGTCAACACCGTTGTGGTCGAAGAAACGCTTGTCCTCGATTGCAACCACGGCATCTTTCATTGCCTGAGGAATATCCTGATTGTCAACCCAAATTCTGTTTTCGGTGTCATACAGCTTCTGATATTCCGTGAATTCCTTTGAGTTGTCCTTTTGAATATATATTCGGCTCGTTTGGTTCATTGACTTTGCCTTGAGGTCGATACCTGTCGGTTCGGATGCAAGGGTGAAAATGTAGATAGCAAGTGAAATACCTGTAATAAGCAGGGCTACCAGACAGACCGAACAAACGGTAATCAGGAACTTGCCCAAACCCCTGAAAAATCTTTTTGCACCTCCGTCAGCCTTTTTGGACAATTCATTTTGCTGAAGGTCCTTATACTGACTGATGTCAGTTTCACGCTTGTTTCGCATATTATCTCCTTTATCAATTCACAATTTCGGTTGATTTAACCGTTAGTTTGCAATTTGTCTGAGTGATTTGCACGAACGCAGTGCACTGATTGTAATATAAGTTATATAATAACATATATGTTCAAAATTACAAGCAGAGATACTCATTTGCTTATTATATCACTTGCAAAGGAAAAAATAAATATATTAAGCCAAATTTTTGTTAAAAAAAATAAGATTTTACGGCGTTCTTTTGGTGTGAAATTTATAAAAATGGTGAATATAACCTGTAAATCGGGTCAAAATAGAATCAAAAACCGACGGAAAGAGTGCTGTACAATGAAAAAAATAGTTGGATTAACCGGTGTGATTTTGATTGCGTGTATGATGATAAGCTCGCTTTTTGCCCCTGTAAATTCCGTGGAAAACACCTCTGCAACAAACGATTTTTCGGTGTTGCAGGACAGCGGAAAAGAGGATTTTGACTACATCATAAAAGCCGAAAAAGGGTATATTGTTGTGTACAAAAAAGGTGAAAACGAGCCTTATCTCACAACTGACTGCAGGCTGTCAAATCTGCCCAAAGGCGACGCACTTTACCTTGAAAAAGGCATTGAAATAAAGGGAAAAGAAAACCTAATGAAAGCCCTTGAGGATTATTGCAGTTAAAGGCGTAACGGTAAGATAATTGTTCATATATATTGACTTTTCTGTGCTTTTGGAGTAAAATCAAACTGATATGCCATAAAGTATTGAATCAGGTGCAGAATTTGCCGTGAATTTTTCAAAATGATGAAATCTTGCAAATTTTCTGTTTCTGAAAATCAAGTAAAAATGCAGAAAAGGAGATATTACATATGATTTCTACTGTCATTGACCAGTCACTCGGTCTTGAGTTCCCTATTTTTCAGGGCGGTATGGCTTGGGTAGCTGACGCATCACTTGCTGCAGGTGTTTCAAACGCAGGCGGTTTGGGTATTATTGCGGCTATGAATTCCAACGGTGAACAGCTCCGTGAGGAAATCAGAAAGTGCAAGAAAATGACCGATAAAATTTTCGGTGTAAATATTATGCTTATGAGCCCCTTTGCAGAGGAAGTAAGCGATGTTGTTGTTGAAGAGGGCATTAAGGTCATCACAACAGGTGCAGGCAACCCCGGCAAGTATATGGCAAAGTGGCTTGAGGCAGGTATCAAGGTTATTCCTGTTGTTCCGAGTGTTGCACTTGCAAGAAAGATGGAAAAAGACGGTGCTTTTGCTGTTATCGCAGAGGGCGGCGAGTCCGGCGGTCATGTCGGTGATCTCACAACAATGGCTCTTGTTCCTCAGGTTGTTGACGCAGTAAAAATTCCTGTAATTGCCGCAGGCGGTATTGCAGACGGCAGACAGATTGCCGCAGCATTTATGCTCGGCGCTCAGGGCGTTCAGGTCGGCACAAGATTCCTTGTTGCCAAGGAATGTACTATCTCTCAGGAATATAAGAATAAAATTCTCAAAGCAAGAGATATTGACACTGTTGTAACAGGTAAAAGACTCGGTCATCCTGTTCGTTCAATCCGTAACTCATTCACCCGTGAATACACAAAGGCTGAGTACGATTCTTCAAATGTTTCGGATGAAGAGCTTGAAAATATGGGCCTTGGCAGACTCAGAAGAGCCGTAAGAGAGGGCGATGTTTCTCAGGGTACTGTTCTTGCAGGACAGGTTGCAAGTATGGTTAAAAAGGAACAGCCGGCAAGAGAAATGATTGAAGAGATGTTCTCACAGGCAGAAGAAGTATTGAACGGAGCAACAAAATGGGTAAAATAGCATTTATTTTTTCAGGTCAGGGCGCACAGTACAGCGGTATGGGCAAAGACCTTTACGATAATTCGCCTGCCGCAAAGGCTGTTTACGAAATGGCTGATTCTATAAGAGAAAACACTTCAAAGCAGTGCTTTGAGGGTACAATGGAGGAGCTTTCAAAGACAGTAAATACACAGCCGTGTATTTTTACTGCCGACCTTGCGGCCGCAAGAGCTCTTGTTGAAAAGGGTATCACTCCCGACTGCGTAGCAGGCTTTTCACTCGGTGAGATTTCTGCACTTGCTTTTTCGGGAATCCTTTCCGATGAAGAGGCTTTCAGACTCGTTTGCAAAAGAGGCGAGCTTATGGACAAAGCCGCAACGGAAAATCCCGGTGCAATGGCTGCCGTGTTAAAGCTTACTCCCGAAAAGGTTGAAGAAATCTGCTCAGGGTTTGACAAAACTTATCCCGTAAACTATAACTCACCGGCTCAGACTGTTGTTGCAACAACAAGTGAAAATGCCGACGCTTTCTGCGAGGCAGTTAAAGCAGAGGGCGGAAGAGCAAAACTTCTTGCAGTAAGCGGTGCGTTCCATTCTCCCTTTATGGCTGATGCCGCAGAGGGACTCGGAAAGTATATGGAAGATGTTGACTTTGCTCAGCCAAAGGTTCAGATTTATTCCGATTACACGGCTCAGCCGTATGCAGGCGACTTCAAGACACTTGTAAAAGCACAGGTTGAGAATCCCGTAAAATGGCAGACTATTGTTGAAAATATGATTAATGACGGCGTTGACACCTTTATTGAGGTTGGTGTGGGCAAAACTCTCACAGGTCTTGTAAAGAGAATCAACGGAGATGTAAAGGCATTCAAGGTTGAAACTGCGGCTGATATTGACGCACTTGAACTTTGATACTGTTCGGAGGTATAATATAATGAGATTTGAAAATAAAACAGCCGTAGTAACAGGCGGCTCAAGAGGTATCGGTCTTGCAATCGCAACAAAGCTTGCAAAAGAGGGTGCTAACATCGCAATTCTCTATGTAGGTGACGAAAACGAGGGCATTAAGGCTAAGGAAGAGCTTTCACAGTACGGCACAAAGGTTGAGCAGTATTTCTGTGATGTTTCAAACTTTGAAGAGTCAAAGAAGGTTGTCGATCAGGTCATCGAGGAGTTCGGCAGTATCGAAATTCTTGTAAACAACGCAGGCATCACAAGAGATAAGCTCGTTTTAAATATGGACGAAAAAGATTTTGACGCTGTAATCAATGTAAACCTCAAGGGTACATTCAACATGATTAAGCATACATACAAGCACTTTATGAAAAAGCGTTACGGCAGAATCTGCAGCACAGCGTCAATTGTCGGTCTTACCGGCAACGCAGGTCAGGCTAACTATTCTGCATCAAAGGCCGGTATTATCGGTCTTACAAAGTCGGTTGCAAAGGAACTTGCAGGCAGAGGCGTTACGGCTAATGCAGTTGCTCCGGGTTACATTGCAACAGATATGACAAGTGTACTTTCAGATAAGGTTAAGGACGCAATGAAAGCGCAGATTCCTGCAAAGCGTATCGGTACTCCCGATGATGTTGCAGATGTAGTAGCTTTCCTCTGCTCTGACGATGCCGCTTATGTAACAGGCGAGGTTATCAGAGTTGACGGCGGACTTGCAATGTAATTGATTTGGAGGATATAATGAGCAGAAGAGTAGTTGTAACAGGTATGGGCGCAATTTCACCGGTCGGTAACGATGTGCCTACAATGTGGAAAAATATGGTTGACGGCGTTTGCGGTATCGAAACGATCACAGCTTTTGATACAAGTGACCTCAAGGTTCACATCGCAGGTACAGTCAAGGATTTTGATCCCACACAGTATATTGAGAAAAAAGAAGTAAGAAAGCTTGATCCATATACACAGTACGCAATCGCAGCGGCTCAGCAGGCTGTTGACGACAGCGGTATCATTGGCAAGATTGACGAGAACCGTTTCGGTGTTTATATCGGTGCAGGTATCGGCGGTCTTCAGACTTTCGTTAAGAATACAGTAGGTATGGAAAACGGCGGTCCAAGAAAGGTTTCTCCTTTCTTCATTCCGATGATGATCGGTAATATTGCAACAGGTAATGTTGCAATCCGCTTTAATGCAAAGGGTGCATCTCTTTCGGTTATGAGTGCTTGTGCAACAGGTACAAACTCAATCGGTGAGGCTTTCCACTGCATCAAGGACGGCTACGCTGACGCTATCATCGCAGGCGGTGCAGAGGCAGTTGTTGCTCCTCTCACAATCGCTGGTTTCCAGAACATGAAAGCCCTTTCAACAAACGATGATCCAAAGCACGCATCCCGTCCGTTCGACAAGAATCGTGACGGTTTCATCATGGGCGAGGGCGCAGGTATGCTCGTTCTTGAAGAGTATGAGCACGCAGTTGCAAGAGGTGCTAAGATTTATGCAGAGCTTTCAGGCTACGGCAACACTTGTGATGCACACCATGTAACAGCTCCCGATCCTAACGGTGCAGGCCTTGCAAGAGCAATCAAGATTGCTTTTGAAGAGGCAAATGTTGCCGATGACGCACAGCTTTACATCAATGCTCACGGCACAAGCACACATCTTAACGACCTTACCGAAACAATGGCTATCAAAACTGCTCTCGGTGAAAAGGCTTATGATGCAAATATCAGCTCAACAAAATCAATGACAGGTCATCTTCTCGGTGCAACAGGAGCAATTGAGGCTATCGCTTCTGTTATGGCTCTCAATGACGGTGTTATTCCGCCGACAATCAACCTTGACGAACCCGATGAAGGTCTTGACCTTAACTATACACCTAACAAAGCAGTTAAGCGTGATGTAAATGTTGCCGCTTCAACCAACCTCGGCTTTGGCGGACATGACGCTTGTCTTGTATTTAAAAAATATTAAGCGAGGGAATTACTATGAATAAAATCGACGAAATCAAGGAATATATTTCCCTTCTTGAAAATTCTTCTTTGAGTGTTCTTGAAATTGAAAAAGAGGACGGTACAAAGATTCATCTTGAAAAAGAACATCCGGCACAGCAGATTTTTAATGCATCTCCAATCGGTGCATATCAGCCGACTGCAACAGATGTTCCCGCTCCTGCGCCTGTTCAGCCACAGGCTCCTGCGGCTCAGTCTGCCGCTCCCGAGGAAGACACCAAGACTGTAAATGCTCCGATTGTCGGTGTATTTTATGCCGCATCGGCACCGGGCAAGGCTCCTTTTGCTCCTGTCGGAAAGAAAGTAAGCAAGGGCTCAACTGTTTGCATTATCGAGGCTATGAAGTGTATGAATGAAATTCAGGCTGAGAATGACTACGAAATCGTTGAAGTTCTTGTTAAGGACGGAGATCTTGTTGAATACGGTCAGCCGTTATTCAAGGTTAAATAATCGGAGGACTGTATGAATCAGGAAGAAATTAAAAAGATTTTGCCGCACCGTGACAATATGCTTCTCGTTGAAGAGGCTGAAAGCGTTGACGAAAACACGGCAAAGGGCAGATATACAATCAAAGGTGACGAGTTCTTTTTACAGGGACATTTCCCCGGTAACCCCGTTGTTCCGGGTGTCATTCTCTGCGAAATGATGGGACAGGCAAGCTGTTGCCTTCTTGCAGACAAGGTTAAGAACTGCACACCTTACTTTACAAAGATGAACAATGTTAAGTTCAGAAATCCCGTGAAACCGGGCGACACTCTTGAAAGTGTCTGCACACTCACAAAGAGCAGAGGTGCATTCTACTTTATCGACGCAAAGGGTTATGTTGACGGCAAGCTCTGTGTAAGTGCCGAGCTTTCGTTTGCACTTGTTGAAAATAAGTGATTTTAAAGGCTGTCTGTGCCGTTTTGGGTGCAGACAGCCGTAATGCGATAAATAACTGGAAGTGAAAAAATGTTCTCAAAAATTCTGATTGCCAACCGAGGCGAAATTGCAGTAAGAATTATCCGTGCCTGCCGTGAAATGGGCATCAGCACAGTAGCAATTTATTCTGAGGCAGACAAGGACTCCCTGCATGTCCAGCTTGCCGATGAAAGCTACTGCGTAGGCGGTAACCGTGTTGCCGACAGCTACCTCAATATGCCTGCAATTCTCACCGTTGCCGTTGAAAGCGGTGCTCAGGCTATTCATCCCGGCTACGGACTCTTGTCCGAAAATGCCAAGTTTGTTTCGCTCTGTGAACAGTGCAACATCAACTTTATCGGTCCTTCATCCGAAATGATAAAGCTTTTGGGCGACAAGGACAACGCAAGAAAGACTATGCGTGCCGCAGGTGTTCCCGTAACCCCCGGCTGCGATATTGTTGAAAACGTTGAACAGGCAAAAGAGGAAGCTGAAAAAATCGGTTTTCCGCTTCTCATCAAGGCTCGTTCGGGCGGCGGCGGAAAGGGTATTCGCCGTGTTGATTCAATAGAGCAGTTTGAAGAGGCATTTTTGTCAGCTTCAAGCGAGGCGCAGTCAGCATTCGGTGACGGTGCCTGCTACATAGAAAAATTCATTCACCCTGTAAAACACATTGAAATGCAGCTCTTGTGTGATAAATACGGCAATATCGTTTGTCTTGGTGAGCGTGAATGCTCTGTTCAGAGAAAGAACCAAAAGATGATTGAAGAAAGTCCAAGCCCCGCTCTTGACGAGAAAACCCGTAAAGAGATGATGATTGCGGCTGTTAAAGCGGCAAAGGCAGTCAACTATGTCAACGCAGGCACAGTTGAATTTTTGCTTGATATGGACAACAACTTCTACTTTATGGAAATGAACACCCGTCTGCAGGTTGAACACGGTGTTACGGAAATGGTAACAGGTCTTGATATTGTTCAGTGGCAGATAAGAATTGCCGCAGGTGCAAAGCTTTCCCGCACACAGGACAGCATCTTCACACACGGCAATGTAATTGAGTGCCGTATCAATGCAGAAAATCCCGAAAAGGGATTCAGACCGAGCTGCGGCAGAATTACAAGACTTCACACCCCGGGCGGTGCGTTTGTAAGATTTGATACGGCGATTTATCAGGACTATTTTGTTCCGCCTTATTATGATTCGATGATCGGCAAGCTTATTGTTCAGGCAAGAAGCCGTGCCGAGGCAATCAGAAAGATGAAAATGGCTCTTTCCGAGCTTACCATTGACGGAATTGACATCAACCGTGACCTTCTTGCCGAGATTCTCTCGGACGAACAGTTTGTGAGCGGTGAATATACAACAGATTTTATGGCAGAGTTTGAAGAAAAACACGCCGACAGGAAGAAGTAAAAGATATGGATTTGTTTGCTTTCAGAAAACCGAAGAATGAGCTTGAGTCCGATGAGGGCGAAAGCAAAAATGTACCTTTCGTTCCCGAAGAAATGTGGATAAAATGCCCCAAATGCAACACTATGCTCCTTACGACGGATATGGAGGAAAATCTTCATGTCTGCACAAAGTGCAACCACCATTTCAGAATGAACGGAAGAGATCGAGTTGAAATGCTTGCCGACAAAGACAGTTTTGTCGAATTCGATGCAGACCTTTCAAGTCATAATGTTCTCGATTTTCCGGGATATGACGAAAAACTTGAAAAGGCAAGAAAAACAGGCGCAAAAGAGTCTGTTATCTGCGGTGAGTGTAAAATGAACGGCATTGACACCGTTCTCTGCGTTATGGACCCGACCTTTATGATGGGAAGTATGGGTGTTGTAACAGGCGAAAAAATTACTCGTGCTTTTGAATATGCAACCGAAAATGCAATGCCGATTGTTGTTTGTACTGCCGCAGGCGGTGCAAGAATGCAGGAGGGCATCCTCTCGCTTATGCAAATGGCAAAAACCTCGGGTGCGGTAAAAAGACACAGCGATGCGGGTAATCTCTACATCACCGTGCTTACAGACCCGACAACAGGCGGTGTTACGGCATCGTTTGCAATGGAGGGCGACATTATTCTTGCAGAACCCGATTGTCTTGTTGCCTTTGCAGGTCCGAGAGTAATCGAGCAGACAATCCGTCAAAAGCTCCCCAAGGACTTCCAAACCTCGGAATTTGTTCTTCAAAAGGGCTTTGTTGACTCGGTTGTCAGCAGAAATAATTTGAAATCTACACTTGTAAAGTTGCTTAAATTGCACGGTTACAGCGGTGAGGAGGCTTAAAAATGACAGCTTACGAAAAGGTTATGGCGGCGAGAGATGCTAACAAGCTGACCTCGGTTGACTATATTTCCCATATGTTCGGCGACAGCTTCATTGAGCTTCACGGTGACCGCAGATATGCCGATGATAAGGCAATTGTTGCAGGACTTGCAATGCTCTTTGACACTCCTGTTACTGTTATCGGAATTGAAAAGGGCAGAAATACAAAAGAGCGTGTTGAACGCAACTTCGGTCAGGCTCACCCCGAGGGCTATCGCAAGGCTTTAAGACTTATGAAGCAGGCTGAAAAGTTCAGAAGACCTGTTCTTTGCCTTGTTGATACAAGTGGTGCATACCCCGGAATCGGTGCGGAGGAAAGAGGTCAGGGACAGGCTATTGCCGAGAACCTTATGGAAATGATGACTCTCAAAACTCCCGTACTTACCGTTCTTATCGGTGAGGGCGGTAGCGGCGGTGCGCTTGCACTTGCAGTTTCTGACGAAGTATGGATGCTTGAAAATTCCGTTTACTCGGTAATTTCTCCAGAGGGTTGTGCTTCGATTCTTTGGAAAGACAGTTCAAGAGCGGCTGATGCGGCAGAAGCTCTCAAACTTACTGCACAAGATTTGTTCGACCTCGGTGTTATCGAGAGAATCATCCGTCAGCCAAAGGCAGGCGATCAGGCTATGTTTGAAAGCCTCAAAATGCTCATTAAGAGAACTTTTGAAAAGAACCTTGCCCTTGATGACGAGGAACTTATCAATGCACGCTACGAGCGTTTCCGCAAAATCGGCATCCCCGAATAATTTATTTTAAACCTAAACATAAAAAACGGTAGGAAAGACATCGCAAATTGTCTTTACTACCGCTTTGTTTTTTGTGAGCCATAAATTCTGTTGTCAATTATATGTACTGTAATCTCCGCTGTACATATCGGGTGAATTTGCCAAGTCGCTTATAGAATTTTTACCGAAAATTGATTCGCTGTTGCCCGATGATGCGGAAAGTATGTTAATGGTTACACCTGCAATGATAACTGCGGCAACTACACAAGCGGCTGCAATTTTTACGATTTTACGAACTTTCTTTTTGTCAATTGACTGTTCGGTCTGCGGAATGTAGGGAATGGGTGGCTGATTTATTTCAAGTTCGGGCATTTCATTCTGAATCTGCGGTGCAAAGCCTTCTACCTGTTCAAAACTTGTTTGCGGCAGAGGCGAAGTATATTCGATTTCAATCGGTTCATTTTTTTGTGTCTGCATAGTTTCGGGAATTTTAGTTCCGCACATCTGGCAAAATACAGAGTCGGTTTCAAAACCGCAGTTAGGACATTTCATAGACTTTACCTCGTAATTTTTGATAGTATGACACCATTTTATAACAATATTTACTTAAAGTCAATAAATGTGACAAAATCGCTCGGGATAAAGTTTGATATTATGTAAATAATACTGCAAAAAATTTGCAAAATAAGCCTGTATATGTTGAAAACAATGACAGTGTAGTGTATAATCTAAGTACGAATTGCAACATTATGTTGTAATTCAGAGATTAAATGTTCCATTGAACCTCTAAGGAGCTAACGCTCCTATGTACAAGATTGCAATCGGTCGCAAGCTTTGCTCCGATTTTAATTTTATTGAATGATTGAATAGAAAATTGAAAATACACACAGTGAAAGGATGAGTGCCTTGAGAGGACTGTATTCGTCAAAGACAAAAATCCGCAATCAAATTTTCACCGAGGTTGCAAGGTTTGCATACGAGGGCGGAGATTATTCAAAATTTGAAAATCTTCCGTATGAAATTATCCCGGGTGAAATTTCAACATACCGTGAAAGTATATTTCTCGAAAGAGCCATTGTCGGCGAAAGACTTCGTCTTGCAATGGGACTTCCGCTTTTGCCGGTTTCAAAACAAGCGCCTATCTCAACAGGTGTTGAGGAAAGTATGATTGACGAAAAGGTATACGATCCGCCGTTAATCAATATTATAAAATTCGCCTGTCACAAGTGCGCCGAAAAAAGAGTGGTTGTAACGGACGGCTGTCAGGGCTGTCTTGAACACCCTTGCACCGAGGTTTGCCCAAAGGGCGCAATCTCAATTGTACACGGAAAATCGCATATTGACGATGAAAAATGTATCAAGTGCGGAAAGTGTCAGGGCGCGTGTCCGTACAATGCAATCATAAAGCAGGAGCGTCCGTGTGCCGCCGCATGTGGTATGAAAGCTATCCACAGTGATGAACACGGCAGAGCAGATATTGACTATAACAAGTGCGTTTCGTGCGGAATGTGCCTTGTAAGCTGTCCTTTCAGCGCAATTGTTGACAAAAGTCAGATTTTCCAGACCATTATGGCAATCAACAGTGACACACCTGTTTATGCCGCAGTTGCGCCCGCAATTGCAGGTCAGTTCAAGGGACTTTCGTCAAACAAAATCAGAAATGCTTTTAAGGCTCTCGGCTTTACAGATGTTGTCGAGGTTGCAGTCGGTGCTGACCTTTGCACAGTTGAAGAAGCCAAGGATTTTATGGAAGAAGTTCCCGAAAAACAGCCTTTTATGGCGACATCCTGTTGCCCTGCATGGAGCGTTATGGCGAAGAAAACTTTCCCCGACATCGCTCCGTACATTTCAATGGCACTTACTCCTATGGTTCTCACGGGCAGACTTACAAAACAGCGTTACCCGGGTTGCAGGGTTGTATTTATCGGTCCTTGTGCCGCTAAAAAACTTGAAGCAAGCCGCAGAAGTATCCGAAGTGATATCGACTTTGTACTGACTTTTGAAGAAGTTGCGGGAATGTTTGCCGCAAAAGAGGTTGACTTTAATTCCGTTGAAGTTGATGAAGAACCGCTTTCATTCTCAAGTGCCGACGGCAGAGGCTTTGCCGTGAGCGGTGGTGTTGCAAAGGCTGTTGTCAATGCGATTCACAAGCTTGATCCCGAAAGAGAGGTCAGGGTTGCCAATGCACAGGGACTTGACGAGTGCGTAAAGCTTTTGCGTATGGCAAAGGCGGGCAAGTACAACGGCTATCTGCTTGAGGGTATGGCTTGCCCGGGCGGTTGTGTTGCAGGTGCCGGAACAATCAACAATCCCGACAAATCTGCTATGGAAGTGCTTAAAAGCAAGAAAGAATCAAGCTTTGAGGGTGCCGTTGAAACTCCGTATATTGACCGCTTGTCAACTCTTGAAAATATGTACAACGAGTTTGACAAGATGAAAGAAATTTAACAGATCGGGTGATATTTTGAAAATGGTGATGTTAATTTTACGCATAATCGGCATTGCCGCAGCAGTTGTATTTCTCGGATTTTTCGTAATTCCGATGACTCACGGAATTATCAACCCCGGTAATATTGCAGGAACTATTTTGTGCCTATGGCTCTTGTGCGTATTAATTCCGCCTGTTCACGGCGCAATAAAGGCATTTTGCTTCAAGCATTTATTTACGAAAATAGTTTTTCGTGTAGTGAATATCGGCTTTATCGCATTTGCTGTTTACGGTGCGATTGTCACCTCTGCAATGGTGTGGGCAACCTGTCAGGCACCGCCCGAAAATTCAACGGCAATTGTTCTCGGCGCTCAGGTTAAGCCGTGGGGACCGTCGGTAATTTTGCGTGGCAGAATTGACGCCGCAAAATCATATCTTGACGATTCTCCGAACGCAAATGCCGTTCTCAGCGGCGGACAGGGCAGTGATGAAGTTATGAGTGAGGCACAATGTATGTACAATGTGCTGACGGAGTCAAAAATTGATTCTTCAAGACTTTATATGGAGGACAAGTCAACCAACACAACCGAGAATATAAGAAATTCAATGAAAATAATTGAGGACAACAACCTTAATACCGATATTACGATTGTGACGGACGGCTTTCATCAGCTCAGAGCAAGGATAATCTGTTCGCAACTCGGCATAAAAGGAAATGTCGGAGCAGTAAGCTCCGACACAAGACTTTTGTATGTCCCTACTTATGCTGTCCGTGAGTGGTTCGCTCTTCCGTTTCAGCTTCAGTTTCGGTAGTCACAATCTCGGTGATATCACCGTTTGTGTCAAAATGAGGCTTTGTCCTGTGACAGTTTGCAAACTCAAGCGGATAAACCTCGTGTTCCGTAACATCAACAATAGGGGAAATCTCTTTTTTGCTGTTTCGTGACGGCAACTCAATCGGATATTTTTCGTGCTGTCCCTCGTTATGATTAACATCGTAAAAACTCATAATAAAAACCACCTTTCCGTGAGGTGGTTTTATTTTTTGCAGAATTTTAAATTATATGCAAAGGGGAAATTTTGTTTTATGGTAAAAGTTTACAAAAAAATGTATGAATTGTCTTAAATTCTATTGACAAAATATTGTATTAGTTGTATTATATGTATGAGGTTAGAAGTGCATTGCAGTGCAATTTTGCAATTCACAATACATATACTGAATATTTTTTAAACCGTAATCAGAAAGGGGATTTTAAAATGACGAAAAAAATTATGAGTATGATTCTGTCAATCGCAATGGTGCTTTCTATCGCCGTAGTCGGCATTTCGGGAACATATGCGGCTGAAGTATCTGACAAAACATTAGAAGTCGGAGCAGGAAATAATATTTACTTTAATGTTAAGAAGTCCGGTTGGAGCAATGTAAAAACCGTTTATTGCCATATTTGGAGAGCAGACGGTACAGGTGACTGGCCCGATTGGCAGACAAAGAAAGAAAAATGTAAGTATGATTCCTCAACGGGTATTGCAACTTATGATCTTTCTAAGACAGGACACAATATTAAAAAATCGGATGGTAAACTTTACTGTGTAATATTCAGTGCAAATACAGGTATGCAAACATACAATGCCATAATGAGTGGTAAGTGTATCGGAGATACGCTTTATTGTACGGGAAATCTACTTGAAAATCCCGAGGATTCAGAAAAAAGAGCAAATGAAGCAGTTTGGGCGAAAACTAAAGACTGTGGTCCTGAAAAGAAGATTACATCAACAGGTAACATAGTTGGAACTGCATTACCTGAGGGCGAAACTGATACTTCAATGTTAGCTTGCTTCCTCATTGCTTATTATGATTGGCCTGAAAAGATGGACAAAGTGCCGGCACTTGTTAAAGAGTTAAATCTTAGTACAAGTGATGTTATGAAAGCCGTAAATAAAAAACTTGATAATGGCGGTTATGATAATGCAGACAGCATAAGAGCTTCTGTTAAGGCAGTTCTTGATAAAATTGAGGTTGCAACCCCATCAATTTCTAAACTTGAAAATACTGCCGGCGGTATCAAGCTTTCTTGGAACAAGGTTTCGGGAACTTATGGCTACAGACTTTATCAGAAAACTTCCAATAGTTGGAAACGAATCAAGGACACAACCTCAACAAGTTTCACTGATTCAGCGGTAAGTGCAAATCAGACAAAGACTTACACAATTCGTTGCATTGACAGCAGCGGCAAAACAATCAGCGGATTTAATTCAAAGGGTTGGTCAAAGAAATATACACCCGTAGCACCGACAATCAGCAAGCATGAGAACACAACAGGCGGTATCAAGCTTAGTTGGAATAAAATTACAGGTGTTTACGGCTACAGAGTTTATCAGAAAACTTCAAACGGTTGGAAACGAATCAAGGACACAACCTCAACAAGTTTCACTGATTCGGCAGTAAGTGCAAATCAGACAAAGACTTACACAATTCGTTGCATTGATAAGAAAGGCAAAACAATCAGCGGATTTAATTCAAAAGGTTGGTCAAAGAAATACACAGCCGCAACACCGAAAATCACAAAGCTTAAAAACA